>ERZ773009.11-NODE-11-length-128176-cov-6.186090_pt1 | contig 128176 bp, 127 predicted proteins | sample MGYA00580663_ERZ773009 | MGnify/ENA primary metagenome ERZ773009 (study PRJEB29015, sample SAMEA2737969) | human oral metagenome | biome: human oral; feature: human-associated habitat; material: dental | place: China | collected 2026 ... | reverse complement strand
ACGAGGTCATGGGTCCCTTCGAGGCGCTGGCCGCCTATCGCGACAAGGACGCCATAGAGAAGCGCTTCGGCGACGTCAAGTCCCTGCTCGACCTCCGCACTCCGCGCGTGTCCACCGAGGGGACGCTCGCGGGGAAGCTGTTCGTGACGTTCGTCGCGCTCGTGCTGACGGCGTGGCTGCGTCGCCGCATGCGCGAGACGGGGCTCGACGAGGAATACACGCTCGAGGGCCTGCTCGACGAGGTGGAGACCATCGAGCGCCACACGCGGAAGGGCCACAGGCCCAGGGTGCTGGAGGTCACCGGGAGGCAGCGAGACATCTTCGACAGGCTGGGCTACAAGCTGCCGACCATGTCATAACTCTCCGGGAATTTAGGCTACCTCTCCTTCCTCGAGGAGACGGGCATCGAGACCGTGGCCGTCTACGCAAACCGCGCCTACCTGCGCAAGAAGGACGATGGGACTGACTTCGAGCTCCATAGCGACCTTGAGTCCCGCCTCGAGCAGGCCAGGAGGGGGAGCGCGCCCTGGATTGCCATCCCCGTGTCGCAGGTCGGCCTCGCGTTCACCCTCGTCCTCAACGCCTTCGTGGTGGACTCGGGGGCATCGAACCTCGCCAGGGGCATCGTCCTCGCGTGTGCCACCCTGCTTGCCTTCGCAGCCATAATCGAGTACCTCGTCTTTGGCAAGCCGTATCGCGAGCGTGTTCGCCAGCTCGAGCGGGAGCGCTCGATCAGGGAGTAGCGGACGCAGCCTCAAAAAGCCATCTTGATCACTGGGCGGATCCTGCGACAGGCGGGGTCCGCCCTCGCCTTTTAAGACAACCACCTAAAGAAGCTCACCCTTAGCCGAATCTAGACTATATTTATTTGTATTGCATCATATTAAAATGGCTCTTCGCGGTTTTTGGTGGGTATCACGGGCTAGGACGGGGCGCAGGCGAGCGCGTCGAACGACAGGCCCCCCAGCCCGGGGAAGATCGTGGTGGCGAGGTACCCCACGTTGCGAAATCCCCTGGCGGCCCTCTTGACGGGCAGTGTGAGCGAGTTGGCTCCCTCGAGGTAGGTCGACGGCATTCCCGGCGGATCCCCTCTCGTTTGCGCTCGCCCGTCTCGGTCGATTCAGACCGTTGTTAACAGCGATTCGCTTCTATACCCTGTTGTTTCAGCTCGCGATCCCTTTCGCCAGCTTCTTGACTGACTCTCCGTTCGATGTGCGAAAATATACGCGTCATCGCGACAATGCAGTTACGTTCTTGGTTTGAAGTTACGGCAGAACGATTAGTGAGGTTTGATATGGCAACTAAATACAAGATTCTGATTGACGGCGAAGAGGATGATGAGGGGAATACGTTTGATACCGAGTCAGAAGCAGATGACTATGCCTCGCAGTGGGAAAGCAATTGGCATGCAGGTGGCGAAGTTTTAGAGATGTCAAATCCGGGTGATTACCCATATGACCCTGACGATTGCCCAAATATCGAAGTAGTTGAATTTGAAACGGACTGAAGGCGGCGACTATGCGTTCGGTGTAAACTCTCGTACGGCTTGTCCGGGCGCAGTTTCGAAGACAACCACGTACATCCCCAGGAAAGCGTTGCGTGTTTCCGTGACGCCACAATCGCAGAATGCGCCTTTTGGTGAGACGCGCAGACAGAATGCGCCTTTCCGTAGAGCGACGCTACGTTTGCCCAGGTGAGGAAAGACGCACTCTACGGAAAGACGCATTCTGAGGGGTCACCCTCACGGAAAGACGCACTCTGCGTCGGCGATGCCATCGCAACGTGACCAAAAGGCGTATTCTGGACGGGCGGCGCTTTGAAAAACGAGGGAAGGGTATCGGGATGTGCGAGGAGTGCTACGTTGACGAGAGTCGGGCGACCCCACTGCTGAGACCACGGGACTGCCTGGAGAGCCACACACAGTACGTCTGCGGGACCTGCGGCAGGTGCATTTGCATCGAGCATGACCCCAGGCGCGGACTGCAGCGGTGGAACTTCCCCTTCAAGTCATTGGAGATCGCGAAGCTGTACCTGCGCACCGCAGACTACAGCATGAAGAGGCCGTGTGGCATCTACGAGATAGAGGGCGCGGGTGGCAGGCTCTCGTACAAGATCTTCGCGGACGGCGAGGAACTCAGGCTCTACCTGGGGAGGAACAAGGGGAAGGCGTGCAAGGGGATGGCCCCCGCCTTCATTGTCGACGAGTACAGGGAGTACGCGGGCACGCAGGTGCGGAGGCTGTCCCCCGACGAGGTCGAGAGGTACCTGTCGGAGCGCTAGGCCCGCCTCGGGGAGGCGGGAGGCCCGGCTGCCGGGCGCCGCCGTCCGCTTCTCGAGGGCGAGACGGCCCTTGGCGGCCCCGGCTTGCCTCGCCGTCGAGACCCGACGACCTCGACGGCGATCTGCCATGTCGGCTCACAACGCCCATTCGCGGCTACATCGCAAGGCTGCGGGCGTTCGCCTCCAGCCACCCCTGCAGCTCGTCGAAGCTGTATCCGCCCTTCAGGGCAATGCCCTCCCTCACGTCGGAGGTGGCGCATTCCCTCCTGTAGTCTTCGAGCATGTGACCGAATCCTCCGCCACCGTGCGTGCAGAATGGGATGATCGTCTTCCCGCTCAAGTCCACCGATCTCAAAAAAGTTGTGGCAAGGAGGCAGGCCTGAATCTGAAGGCGAAAGATCCTCCAGAGGCCAACGCCCCCATCGGCGGTCCCTGTCTTTCTCGGCGCGCATGGGCTTAGGAATAGAGTCCATTCTGTTACGGGGCGGAATCGCTCTTGTCAACCCACCTCCCTTTGGCGTACACTAAACTTATCGATAGAGGCGCGGAAGCGATGAGTTCCAGGCGAGTCGGCAGGCACGGACCCTGGGAGGAGGCTTAATCCGCCGAACCGCAGGCGCCAGGCGTGGCGCGTGTGGTGGGCTTGGGGGAAACACCTCCAAGACTGTCTACGGAGCATCCGTGGTTGAGCTATCCTGACGTTCTTGTCTGCAGGCTCAGCTCAGACGAGAACGGAGGAGCGGTGTCTCAGAAGCGGCCGTTCATTACGGCAGACAGGCTCGAGGCCATTGTCTCGCGCTATCCCACACCCTTTTATCTCTATGACGAGAGGGGCATACGCGAAAACGCGAGGCGTGTGCTTGAGGCCTTTGCGTGGAACCCAGGCTTCAGGGAGTACTTTGCCGTGAAGGCGACGCCCAATCCCGCCCTCATCGACATACTGCGGGACTGCGGTTGCGGCGTTGACTGCTCGAGCGAGTGTGAGCTCATGTTGGCGGAGGCCATGGGCATGTCGGGAGACGAGATCATGTTCTCCTCAAATGACACGCCGGTCCAAGAGTTCGAGCATGCCCTTGCACTGGGCGCGACCGTCAACCTCGATGATATCACGCACGTGGCCATGCTCGATGAGGCGGTGAGGTCGGTGGGAGTCGACTACCCTCACACGGTCAGCCTGCGCCTTAACCCCGGCGGTGACTTCGCCTTCGCGAACGGCATCTTTGGCTCCCCCGAGGGGGCGAAGTTCGGTCTCACCGAGCCGCAGATGCTCGAGGCCGCCCGTCTGCTTGCGAGAAGGGGCGTCGAGCACCTGGGGCTGCATGCGATGCTCGCCTCGAACACCGTCACGAATGACTACTATCCCACGCTGGCCCGCACGCTGTTCGCGACGGCCATAACCCTCGAGCGCGAGCTGGGAGTCGACGTGAGCCTCGTGAACCTCTCGGGTGGTGTGGGCGTGGCCTACAGGCCCGACGAGAGGGAGAACGACATCGCCCTCATTGGCGAGCTCGTTCGCCAGGTGTACGAGGAGCGTCTGGTTCCCGTTGGTATGGGAGACGTCCGCATTGCCACGGAGCTCGGCCGCTACATGCTGGCGCCTTTCGGTGCGCTTGTGACCCGCGTCATCCACAGCAAGGAGACCTACCGCCACTACCTGGGCGTCGACGCGTGCGCGGCCAACCTCATGCGCCCCATGCTCTACGGCGCCTACCACCACATCACGGTCATGGGCAAGGAGGATGCGCCGGTGTGCCGTCGCTACGACGTCGTCGGCATGCTCTGCGAGAACTCTGACCACCTTGCCACGGACCGCCCGCTTCCCGAGGTCGAGGTGGGGGACTTGCTGTTTGTCCATGATGTGGGAGCTCACGGCCACTCCATGGGCTACAACTACAACGGTCGCCTGCGCTCGGCGGAGCTCCTGCTCAGGGAGGACGGCGAGATCGAGCTCATACGTCGCGCCGAGACGCCTGCCGACTACTTCGCGACGCTTGATGTCCTCCCGCTGGGCGAGCGTCTCCTCGAGCGGGTGGGCAGGGAGCGAGGTCCCGCACGTCGGAAGTCCGCGCGTCCTTGAGGGGCGCGCGTGGTACGGGTGTCTTGGTGGCGCATCTCGGCGCCAATAGCGATCATTTGTCTGAAAGGGGCAAGTATGGACATGACAGGGCTGAGCGGATCCATCGTCGCGATCGTCACTCCGTTCAAGGAGGACAGGGGCGTAGACTTTGAGGCGCTCGAACGACTCGTTGACTTTCATCTGGCAAACGGTACCGACGGCATCCTCGTGCTTGGCACGACGGGCGAGTCGAGTACGATGACCGACCGCGAGGACTACGAGGTCGCCACATGCGTGGTCGATCGCGTGGCAGGGCGCATCCCCGTCATCGGTGGCTCGGGTTCCAACTCGACCGACGAGTCGCTGCGCAAAAGCTTGGGCCTCCAGAAGCTCGGTGTGGACGGTCTGCTCATCATCACGCCCTACTATAACAAGAGTAACGAGGAGGGCATCTACCATCACCTCAACAGCGTTCTCGATGCCGTGAACCTGCCCTGTATCCTCTACAACATCCCTGGTCGCACGGGTTGTTCCATCAGCGAGAAAAACCTCGCGCGCCTGTCGCGCCACCCGAACGCCTGGGGTCTTAAGGAGGCGTCGGGAAATATCGCCTATGCCGCGACGGCCGCGCGCTATGTGAGCGAGGACTTTCACCTGTTCAGTGGAAACGATGACATCGTGGTGCCGCTCCTCTCGCTGGGTGGGTCCGGCGTCATCTCGGTCTGGGCTAACATCGCACCGAAGACGGTGCATGACATGTGCGTGCGTTGGCAGGGAGGTGACGTCCGGGGAGCCTTGCAGGTGCAGCTCGATAACCTTGAGCTCATTCATTCCCTCTTCTGCGAGGTGAATCCCATACCCGTGAAGGCGGCGCTCGCAGCGATGGGCCTCATCACCGAGAGCTATCGCCCGCCGCTTTGGCCCATGGCGCAGACCAGCCGCGAGCGCCTGCACAAGGCGCTCGCCGATCGCGGCCTCATCGGCGCAGAGTCGGAATAGGGGGTCACCATGGCAGACAGGACAAGGACGGTCGTGCTCATTGGCGCGGGCAGGATGGGCAAGCTCATTGCCGAGGCGCTCCCTGCCAGCGGCTTTGAGCTTCTAGGTACCTACGATGTCACGAGCGCGACAGAGCTTGACGTCGCTGCCCCGGCCGCAGAGCTGGCGATCGACTTCTCGAACAAGGCGTCACTGCCGCACACGCTGGCCTATGCGCGGCGCACGGGCGCGGCACTCCTGAGCGGCACGACGGGCTTCTCTGATGAGGAACTGGCCCGCATCAGAGCATTGGGCACGAGGGTGCCCGTCGTGTGGAGCGCAAATTACTCGCTTGGCGTGGCGGTCCTGAGGCGTCTTGCCGCCGAGGCCGCAAAGGCCCTTCCGGGCTTTGACGTCGAGATCGTCGAGACTCATCACAATCAGAAGGTCGATGCCCCCTCGGGTACGGCAAAGCTCCTGCTTTCTGCCGTGGATCCCAGTGGCGAGGCGTGCGTGTCCTATGGCCGTGAGGGCATGGTGGGCGTGCGCCCCGAGCGCGAGATAGGCATGCACAGCCTGCGCGGGGGCAGCGTCTCGGGCACCCATGAGCTGCACTTCTTTGGGGCCGATGAGGAGCTCTGCCTCACACACCGCGCGACGAGTCGTCAGATCTTCGTGAGCGGCGCCATAGCCGCAGCTAGGCGTCTGCTCACGCGACCTGCCGGCTACTATAGCTTCGACGAGCTCATGCTCGGCTGAGCTGAGTTCGCAAACACCTACGAGCGCCGTCTCACGCCATCGGCGGCGCGCACCGCACCTGACAGACATAAAGGAATAAAGGAGGGATCCGCTTGGACGCACGCGAGATCATCGACTACATAGCCACCTCACCCAAGAGGACGCCGGTCAAGGCCTATGTCAGGGAGGCAGCAGGCGCACAGGTCAGCTACCCTCAGGATGCCCACGTCTTCGGTGAGGGCATGAGCAGGATCGTCTTTGCGGACTGGTCCTCGCTTGCCCCGGTGCTCAAGGGGGCGAGCGAGGATGGGCGCATCCTTGACTACGTGGTCGAGAGCGATCGGCGAAACTCAGGCGTACCCTTGCTCGACCTCAAGGGCGTGAACGCGCGCATCGAGCCTGGCGCTCTCATCCGCGAGAAGGTAAAGATAGGTGACAACGCAGTTATCATGATGGGCGCGATCGTCAACATCGGTGCCGTCATCGGTGAGGGAACGATGATCGACATGGGAGCTGTCTTGGGCGGTCGCGCCATCGTCGGGGCGCGCTGTCACGTGGGTGCGGGCGCCGTCCTTGCAGGTGTCGTCGAGCCGGCGAGCGCCACCCCTGTCGTCATCGAGGATGACGTTATGATCGGCGCGAACGCCGTCGTCATCGAGGGTGTCCGCGTTGGCAGGGGGGCCGTCGTCGCAGCCGGGGCCGTCGTCGTGGACGACGTTCCCAGGGCGGCGGTCGTCGCGGGCTGCCCCGCCGCGATCATCAAGATGAAGGACGAGGGGACCGAGGGAAAGACCGCGCTCGTCGATGCCCTGCGCCGGCTCTAGGCTGGCTCCTGCACCTGCCTTGTGGTCGCGAAGTGAGTGATTTTTCCGGTCCCTAGAGATGTAGTTTACAAGCACTAACTTGCATATGTGCAGGTCAGAGACTTACTGAAGATACTCTCGATGTGAGTGATTCACTCACTTCATCTTCCTGACCACCCACTCCACCTTCCCAAAGTGTGTAATTCACACTTACGTCGCGACCGCGCGTATGGACGCGCACGCGGTCGCGACGCCTTTTTTGCGGCTATGCCTTGACCCTAATGTGGGCTGTTTGCGTTGATCGTGCTGCTTGGCCTGGCCTTTGAGCTGTTGGAGGAGTTTGAGTTGCCTGCGTCCGTTGTGGTGTCACTGCCACTGCCGCTACCGCCTGCAGAGCCAGCGGACCCGTTCTTTGAGCCAGAACCCGTGTCGGATGATCCTTGGCCGCCGGACCCCGTTGACCCAGGGTTCTCGCCCCAGTTGGTGGAACCTTTCCCAGACCCGTTTGAATTGCCCGTGCCGTTATGGTTCGTGCCCGATCCAGAATTTGAGTTGGAGTTGGTATCGGACGTGCCCGTACCGGTCGTGCTGCCCGATGCACCCGCATTTCCCGTGCCGGTCGAGCCGGTGTTTCCGGTCGTCGAGGTGGGAGTCGTTGGCGCGGGGGCAGTATCGCCCGTCTCGCCTGTCGAGCCCGTGGTGCTAGAGCCCGTGTCTGTCGCAGTTCCCCCGTCTGTGCCCTGATTGGCATTTGGAGCGTTGTTGCCCTGCCCGCCGGTCGTGCCTGTACCATGGGTCTGTCCCGTGCCATTCGTCGTACCCTGTGTCGAGGGCTCTTCGCTGGGTGAGGACTCTGTGATTGTGGGGGTGCTGCCAATGCCCTTGCCTTGCGTCGCAAAGGTGACGACGGCGGCGTAGATGAGTACTGCGATGATCGCCACAACGGCGGTGAAGATCGCGGCGCGCCTCTTCATGGTGTCGGACTTGCGTTTTGCAACGGCGCCTCGGATGGTGTCGGGAGCGATGCGTGTGCTCGACAGATCATGAGTTCCGTCGGTCACAGTCGTCTTGTCGGCATCGTCCTTTTGCCAGCTGGGAATGGGCTTCTGCCTGACATGGGTCATTCCCGCACCCGCTATACGCGTCTTGCCAGACTTCATGTTGTCTTGACCCGTACTGTCGGAGGTCAGGTTGTCCTTTATCTTGCTCGCCGATGCCGAGAGTACCGACTTGTACACCTGCGAGGCGAGGGCGGATGCGGCGGCAGCCACGCCCACACCGATGAGCGAGCCTGTGAGGCCGATCTGTGATTGGAGCAAAAACGAGGTTATTGCAGCGAGTGCGCTTGCGATGACGGTAGAGAACGAGAGATCGTCAAAGAGCTTCTTGTCCTCACCATCCTCTAGATTGGTGTCAGTAGTGGTGATGCGTGCGTTTGCAGTCTCGGCCAAGACGGCCTCCCCTTCCCTCGGGCATGTTTTCCCTCTGCGAGCTGGCCTGTGTGGCAGATGCCTTGAACTGATGTTGTTGTACCTCGATGATGGGTGCTGCGAGCGGGTATCGTGCGATTTCACGATATATACCCGTGTTCATGACAGAACCCCCGCTTTGTCGCCGCTGCGGGGCAATGATACGTTTGGACAAATCGTGCCACTCCTCGCAGAATAGCCGCCCATCCTTCGCGCTTTGAGGAGTATGATAGGGAGTGCAGGTACTCTCACACCGTTCATTGGAGGTTCGTATGCTTGTCAGTGCAACTGCAATGCTCCAAAGCGCCCAGAAAGGTCACTATGGCCTGGGGGCGTTTAACACCAACAACCTCGAGTGGGCTACCTCGATCCTGGATGCTGCTGAGGAGCTCCAGTCTCCCGTCATCATTCAGTGCACCAGCGGGGCAGCCAAGTGGCAGACCTCCTTCAAGGTCGTCGCGGACATCGTGAGGGATCTCGTCCAGATCAAGAACATCACCGTTCCCGTTGCCCTGCATCTCGACCATGGCACGTTCGAGGATGTCTTTAAGTGCATCGACGCAGGCTTCACCTCCGTCATGTACGACGGCTCTCATGAGAAGGACTTCCAGACCAACCTCGATCACACCACCGAGGTCGTCAAGGCCGCCCACAACAGGGGTATCTCGGTCGAGGCAGAGGTCGGCGGTATCGGCGGCACCGAGGACGGCGTGACCTCGCGCGGCGAGCTTGCCGACCCCGAGCAGTGCAAGCAGATCGCCGACGTAGGCGTCGACTTCCTCGCCTGCGGCATCGGCAACATCCATGGCATCTACCCAGACAATTGGGAGGGCCTGTCCTTCGAGCGTCTAGCGGCGATCAAGGCCAAGACCGGTGACCTGCCGCTCGTCCTGCATGGCGGCAGCGGGATTCCCGTCGATCAGGTCCAGAGGGCCATCACCGAGGGTATCTCCAAGGTTAACGTCAACACCGACCTTCAACTCGTCTTTGCGGCCGCGACGCGTAAGTACATCGAGAGCGGCGCTGACAAAGAGGGTAAGGGCTATGACCCCCGCAAGCTCATGAAACCTGGCCGCGACGCCATCGTCGCGCGCACCAAGGAGCTCATCAAGCAGTTTGGCTCCGACGGCAAGGGCTGGAGCTAGCTGGCAGACATCCTCCCTCGGGGCGTAGTGCCTGTATAGCGCTGCGTCCAAGGGAAGGGGTTTCGTGCGATTGGAGTGACGGGGCCAGCCTTCGGGCTGGCCCTTTGCATCCTTCTGTATGCCGCTTGGCCTGTCTCTCGCAGGGAGCTATAGGGTGAGTGGATTGGAGTCGAGCAGCGTGAAGTGACTCCGGTCAAAGTCTATGATGCCATCCTTGCGCAGCTTGCCAAGCTCGGTGGAGACGGCGCTTCGGTTTACGGACAGGAAGTCGGCTAGCTGCTGCCTGTCGAACGGTATCGTGAAGCTGCGCGAGCCCTGGCGCTGCGATTCTGCACCCAGATAGGCAAGGAGCTTCTCTCGGGTGGTACGCCTGGTGACGAACGAGAGCATGTCGTTGAGACGCAGGTTTTGCTCGGCTATGGTCGAGACAAGATTCTGCATGAGTCGGTTATGGAAGGGACAGGAGGCCCTGCATATCTCCATGATCGCACGGATCTCGAACGTGAGCACCCGAACCTTGCGTGTCGCGACGACTGACACGGTGAGTCTGGATCCCGGTGTGCACGCGTACGCTTCGGCGAAGGAGTCGCTCGGTCCGTCGATCGAGACGATGCTTCGGTTGCCCCACCAATCCTCGCGGATGATGTTGATCTGGCCCTCAAGCATAACGAACACGTGGCTTGTAACGTCTCCTGCGTTTAAGAGTCGCTCGCCGACGTCGTATCTTCGCTCACGTGCCCCGAGGCAGGGGAGTGCGGCGAGGATCTCATCCTCATTGAGACCGGAGAAGAGCCTGGCCTTGCGAAGGACGGGGAGTTGCCTGCGTGCCCAGGCAGGGGCTTTTGCCGCAGCTGCCGATGCGATACTCGAGCGTCGTGCGCTCCTTTGTGCCAGTGCCATGCGCTCTTTGCGGTCCATGTGTGTTTGCGCGGACAGGGGGATCTCTCCGAGGGCGGCGATGACAGTACTTGTGTCCTCGTTTCCGCGTGTTTCCATGCGTCTGAGCTCCCGTCGACTCGCATCTGTGTAACTTGCAATTCCAACGCCATGCTGTAAGGGTACCCCTTGGACGACACAGAGCATACGAACAAGAAGTGGGCAACCCAAGATGGCGATGGGTGGCGTATCAAGCTCGTATGTCCTATGGTGGGAAACGGTGCGCGAGCATCTCACGTAGAGGTTGGTACAATAGCGACGGGCACGCGGTCGCGCGTGTGCTCTGGTTGGTAGGGGTGGCGTCGTGGTAGACACGTGCGCTGGTTTCCCATCTGTTCGTGGGAGGAGCTGCTTGGGGATGTGTGACCTTACCGGCCCTTTTGGTCGGGTTCAGGGCCAGGGGTCTCGACGTCATGCTAAGGTGGACGTGGTCACTGTAGCTATAGGGGGAGGTCTAGGCGCGAACGCGGCTGCGCCCGCACGTGAGGATGAGGTGCACGGGTGAGTATTGGGATTTCTTTGCTTGGACGAATACTTGAGGTTGCCTGTCTGCTCATCCCACTCGTATACCTGAGTATCAAGGATCTGCGCGAGAGGACCATACCCAACGTCAGCATCTTGGCGATCATACTGATACATGCGGCGCACGTCATGGTGCGTTCTCTCGTCAATGGAGTGCCACCTGATCAGGCGCTCCAAGAGCTTTTCTTCTTGCTTATCCAGGCAGTGGTGGTCGGTGCCGCGTTCCTGCTATTTACCCTGATCATGGATTGTGTGCTTGGCAAGGAGAGCGCCGGCGGAGGAGACATAAAGTTGTTTGCTGCCACTGCCTTCTGTCTTGGGTGGAGAAGGTGCATCGTGGCAGTTATGCTCGCCTGCGTGTTTGGTGTCATATTCTTTGGCATTCGGTGGGTGTTGGCTCGGTGTGCCAATAAGAAGGCACAAGATGACATTGCGGCGTACCCCGAGGGCAGCTTTGCCTGGGGGCCGTGGATCGCCCTTGCGCTCTGCTTGCTCATGGTCCTTGGCGATTGATTAGCGTAAGGGTAGGGGTCTCATGGTGACGAGGTTAGGGAGACGCAGAATGAGTGTTTACCCCTGCTAGAACCCCTGGTAATCGATCGATTTTTTCTGTTATGTCTACTCCTATAGGGCATGGGGGCCTCAGGAAGCTGGGCATGCATGGCAAGGGGCAGCTCTTGGAGCTCCTCAGGAGAGAGGCCGGCATGAGGTAGCACGCCGTCAAGGCGCTTGGGGGGCTGGAACACGTTGATGATCCGCACCTGACGGCGCGCCGTACACTGCCGGGCGGCGATGAGCGTACGTGGGAGCGCGCCGTACACTGCCACTCGTCGGTGAACGTATGGGGTGGCGCGTTCAGGGGCGAGTGGCAGTGCAGTCTTCACTGCCACTCGGCATCGAGCGTACCGTATTGGTACGATCAGGGTCGAGTGGCAGTGCGTCCGGTACGTTCAGGGTCGAGTGGCAGTGCGACTCACACTGCCACTCGGTGGTGAGCGTGCTGGGCAGCGTGCCGTACACTGCCACTCGGCATCGAGCGTACCGCATCGGTACGATCAGAGGCGAGTGGCAGTGCGACCAGTACGCCCGGGAGCGAGTGGCAGTGCGACCAGTACGCCCGGGAGCGAGCGGCAGCGCGTCCCACACTGCCACTCGGCATCGAGCGTACCGCATTGGCACGATCAGAGGCGAGTGGCAGTGCTGGCCGGGACGGACTCCGAACCCGCAGCCGTCATGCCGATTGGAGAGTGGCCCAACTGGGCAAATGCGCTCGGGCAACCGCCCGCCAAGCCGCAGGGGGGGTTGCGCTAGAGTCCGCAGGCCTCGGCTTGGGGCCTGACCGCACGGAAAGGCGCAGTCTGGGCAGAGGGCCTTGCTGATGGCGCCCTCTGGGCTAGGCCGGGGTACTATAAGGCTGCCAGTTGTGGGCTCAGGAGGTACCGGGAACTCAGGCTTAGGGTTCGCCTTGTCTACTCCCATGGCATGTCACGCATGGGCGCAGAAACGTACATGAATCGCTCCAACCAGCCGCAGTTCTGATGATCTTCGCGATTCGTGTACACTATTGGCGGAGCTCACGAGAGCCCAAAGAGTCCCTTGAACCAGCTTACGATGGCGTCCCACCAGCTCTGCCCGCTGTCCTCTGTCGAGGCGGACGCGCCGACGTGCGCAGAGGATGACGCCGAAGTCTGCGCGTCGGCTCCCAGCGTAAAGGCGGTGCTCGTACCGTACTCGTTGTCAAAGGCGCTGCGATCGATGAGGTCGCTCGAGAGACTTCCTGCGTCATCTGCGCTATAGCTCGTCGAATAGCTTCCGGTTACGGTCAGCGTGACGGTGGAGCTCCCCTCACGCAGCACGGCGCCGCTCGCGTCCTTGATAGTGACGTCTGTGCCTGACGTGTCGACGACCCTGCCGCCATCGGCCACCGCGAGGTTCGTGACGGTGGAGTCCCCGTTCACGACCCAGGTTGAACTTGCGTCCACGTTGACCGTGATGGGCGCCTCGGTCTTAGCGGAGTCGATCGCGCTCTCGTTGTCACGTACCGTGGCTGTGCCGGTCCACGTCGTCGAGCTTGTAAGATAGAGCTTGACCGACGAGATTGTATCGGCCTCCACGGCGCCCGAGAGCGTCTGGCTGATACCCGTAAAGCTGACCGCAGCACCGTTTGATCCTGCGCTGGCCCAGTTGTTTGAGCTGTTACCCGCAGCTAGGATGAGGTTGGCGGCGGTTGAGTCAAAGTCAAGCGTCGTATCCTTGAGCACCACATCCGCCTTCGTGTTCGTGAAGTAGAACATTGAGCCGGACGTGATGGCACTCTTGAGGGTGGAGCCCACCGCCTGGAAGGTCGCGGTCTTGCCCGTAGCTGTCTCGGCATCCCCTGAGGTGGACTGGTAGATGATGATACCGTCGGCAATGGGGTCGCTCGCGGTCTTCCCGCTCTGGGTGCTCTCGAGCGTTGAGTTGTTGATGAGGATGGTGTTCAGACCCTCCATGCCCGCAATCTGGCTTCCTGAGGAACTGCCTGTGACATTGTTCAACTCGATGTCGCCCGTCGAGTAGAGCAAGGGGGAGCCCGAGCCGGCAGTCTTGATGGTGGAGTTCGTGAGCGAGATGTTCCCGCCACCGCGATCGGTCGCGACGCCCGCGCTGTGGTCGCCCTGCGTGGAGATGTCGAGGGTGTCAGCAAGTATGGTGCCGCCGTAGGTTGCGTCAAAGCCTCGACTGTTGCCGGCTGAGGTCGTGATGGAGCTGTCGCGCATGTAGGCGGTCGCCGAGTCGGTCGAAAAGACGCCATTCGAGCCCTCACTCGTTGCACTCAGTTTCGAGTTCGAGATCTTGAGAAGACTGCCGTTGCCCACGGAGAGAGCGATCGAGTTCAGGCCGTAGAAGTTGCAGTTGTCGCCGTTGTTATCATCGCCGGACTTGTCTACACTCGCGCCTGTCACGACAAGCGTGCCGCCACCCTTGGCAAGAAGCGCGTTCTGGTCGCTCTCGGTCGCAGACACGCTGTTGCCGTCAGGGCGCACCTCTTCGCCATCGGCCGTGAGTGCGCCGGTGTAGCTTCCCGTATAGTCAAAAGATTGGGTGTTTGCGCCGCCCATGCCGCCGGCGGGAGGTTGTCCCTGGCTCATACTGCCAGAGGGAGGCTGGGCATGGTCGCTCGGTGGCTGTCCCTGGGCGTTGGGAGCCGTTCCCTTGCTGCCACCTGAGGGCGGGGCCGGAGGGGTGCTGCTGCCCTGGGAGTCGCCGGAAGGCGCCTGCGGCTGGGCGTTGCTTGTGGTGGAGCCCGTGTTCGTCGAGCTTGCCGAGCTGTTTTCGGCAAGGGCCGCCGTCGGGATCATCGAGAGCGTGAGCGCCCCCGTCACGACAGCGACGCCAATTTGGCGCAGGAGTCTATCGCCATCGAAGGCGACCGGGCGTGCCGCCGTCTCGTTCTCGTACTGCGAGCGTCTTTTTGTGGTAGTCGTGGTCATGAATCTCACCCTGCCCTTCGATGTGCTCGTGTCCGATAGGTTGCGAGGAACTTTATCCAATGCTGGGGATGCCGTAGCGCTTGTTGGGGCAATGTCACCTGCGTGGCACAAGCTTCTCCTCCCGCTGAAGTCATTTGATAAGGAATCTGAAGCGCGAAGTTTCACAGCATGTCACGTGGCTGGGCTCTCGCCCAAAGCCTTACAAGAAGTATGTGCCCTGCTTGTGCCAAAGCCTTGGCCAGTATCTCGGAGAACGAATATAAGACCAAAAGGTGGTATTCTGTGTGCTGCCATATCTGCCTGCACGGTGTCTGGCTCTAGACATGCCGTCTAGGCGCATGGGTGCTCCAACTGCATATCAAATGGACAAGGGGATTGTTTTGGAGTTCAACGACCTCACGCGCAGACAAGCGCTCAAGCTCATGATGGCTGCCGCTACCATGGCTGCCCTGACGCCCTCGGTGGCGACTGCCGATACAGCATCGGACCTCGCGCAGACCGAGGCCAACCTCAACAACGCGCAGGCTCAGGTGGAGCAGGTGCAGGCCCAGCTTGACCAGATTGCCCGTGACTACCAGGCCCTTGCCGAGGAGCAGTCCAAGACCCTCGCCCAGATAGAGGACAAGCAGGGCGAGATAGATGACACGCAAGAGCAGATCGACAGGAAGCAGAAGGAACTCGAGGAGAAGCAGGACCGCTTAGCCAAACGTCTCTCAAGCTCCTATAAGCATGGTGATGATAATATCCTCTCCATCATACTGAACTCAACGAGTCTCGAGGACCTCGCCTCTAGCCTCTACTACTTTGGCAAGATCTCCGACAGCGATCGCAGGATGATCGAGGAGGTCAAGACCGTCAAGGAGGAGCTTGCCCAGAAGAAGGCCGAGCTTGAGGGCCAGAAGGCCGAGCTCGAGGCGCTCAGTCAGACGCAGCAGCAGCAGATGCAGGCCATGCAGGCCAAACAGGAGGAGGTCAACGCCACCTTGGCTGGTCTCTCCGACCAGGTGAAGCAGCTCATGGCGCAGCGTGATGACCAACTGGAGCAGATGGCTCAGGAAAAGGCGGCCCAGGAGCGGGCCGCACGTGAGGCTGCAGAGGCTGCGGAGGCCGCAGAGGCAGAGCGGAGACGGACGAGCTCACGGAGTGGAAACTCAGGTAGTAGCGGAGGCTCGGGTAGCAGGGGTACCACAGGCACGGTCAACTCCGGTGGCTCCCTGACCGGCGCGCAGCAGAGGGTCATCAACTGCTGCCATTCGACGCCATCACCGGGTGGCGGTCTCTGTGCCATGTGGGTGAGTCGGGTCTTTGCTAATGCTGGTTACGGCTATGCCTCGGGCAACGCGAACGATATGTACAACGCCTGGTGCACCAGCTCCAACAAGGGTTACCTTCAGCCGGGCATGGTCGTCGCGGTCTCCACGCACAGGCACTCCACGGCGGGGCGCATCTACGGGCACATCGGCATCTACGTAGGCAACGGTATGGTCATGCAAAACGTCGGTTCCATCACTACCCAGTCCTTGAGCGACTGGATTGCCTACTATGGTACGACGGTGACGCCGCGCTGGGGATGGCTCATGGGTATCTCGCTACGCTGATGAGGCGTGGATGTGCGGGTGGGTGCTCTTGACACAGGTGGGCAGGCGCCTGCGCATGCTGGATAGGACACTGGTGGGTGAGCTGTGAGGGAGTGGTCCCATGCAAATCGACAGGAAGCACACGGCGCTCTTGGTCATCGACGTGCTGGAGGGGACGGATGCTGACAGCGTCTATCGACCCACACTCGACGAGCAGACCATGAACGAAAACTGCGTGAAGGTCACCCATGCCGCACGCTCCGCTGGCCTTCCCGTCATCTTTTGCGATGACGCCCACATACCAGGTGTCGACAGGGAACTTGAGCTGTGGGGCGAGCATGGCATTGTCGGCAAGACGGCACCGATCGCTGCTCTTGAGGCAGGTTCCGGGGAGAGGGACTTCATCATCCCCAAGCGCCGCTACAGCGGCTTCTTTGGCACTGATCTCGACCTTACCCTGCGCGAGCTGGGCGTGACCCATCTTGTCGCCATCGGTGCGGACACCAACATTTGCGTGCTCCATACGCTTGGTGATGCCTACTTTTTGGGATATGACTCCATCGTCGTCGAGGATGCCACCCGCACGTTCCTCTGTGGGACACAGGAGGGTGCGCTCGAGCACTTTAGGAAGTGCTATGGCTCAAAGATAGTCTCGACCGCCGAGCTCGTCGCCGCGCTGGCATAGGGCATCCAACTCGCCTACGGCCATGCGTGCTCTTTGCGATGGCTAGACCACGTAGAGCAGCGCGGAGAGCGTGATGCAGATGGCACCTGCGAGCACCCAGAGGTGCCAGATAAAATGCAGGTAGGGAACCTTCTTGGCCACATAGAAGCCGACGCCTATGGTGTAGCAGATGCCTCCGGCCACGAGGAGCATGAAGGCGGGCGGTGCCAGCAGCTCATAGAGGTCCGTGATGCGAAAGACTATGAACCAGCCCATCGCGAGATAGATGAGGGCCGAAAGCCAGTGGGGCTGCCTCTCTTTGAGGAGTACCTCGGCGATGACGCCGGCGATCGCGATGCCCCAGATGAGAAAGGTGAGCTGCAGGCCACCGCGATCGGCGAGGGTTATGAGTTCAAAGGGCGCGTTGCTTCCGGCTATGAGCAGATAGATGGCACTGTGATCGAGGACGCGAAAGACCGACTTGGCTCTCTTGGGCACGAGTGCGTGGTAGAGCGTCGAGAAGAGGAACTCAAGGATGAGCGAGACTCCCATGAGGAGGGCTGCCACAAGGCGAGTGCCACCCTCATGGTCCATCGCCCGTAGGATGAGCAGTACGAGCGCTGCTATGGAGAGGAGCACGCCTACCCCGTGCGAGACCGAGTTGGCGATCTCCTCCCCCGTCGAGTACTGTCGCGTCTCCTTGATGAGGCCTTGCTTTTGCTGGGTCATTTCCATGGGCTTACCTCGATTGCTGTAGCGGCTCTTGCTCCCTCTTGGGCAGCTGCCTGTGTCTGCGCACCTATCCGTCGCTTCGCGAATATGCGTTTCGCATGTTCTCGCTCGTTGTGAAGAGGACGTTGAAGAGGAGTCGGTCGGTTTCGTCGCGTAGCATGGCAGCGAGCCGCTCGTTGGCTGCCACGAGCCGTGCCGCCGCATCCGCGTACGCGAGCTTCGCGACCTCACGGTCCGCCTTTGCCACCAATGCGTGGCCCTTCGAGCCCACGGCGAGCTGATAGCGCTCTATGTGGGCGGTGTTGAGCGAGAACTGTGCGTCAGCCAGAGCGGCGATGAGGCGGCTTGCCCAGTAGAGGCTCTCGGTTGAGACACGCCCCTCCTCGGTGTTCGAGAGGTACTCGGGCAGTTCGTTCACGTTGGCGAAGAGGGGTACGAGCGCATTGAAGATGTTGGAGCCAAAGGCCATCCACTGGAGCGCCCTGCTACCCGCAGGGGCATAGGGCCTGATCTGCAGGACGGCGAGGAAGTTGTTGCGGTTGATGCCGATGGGGCGGTAGATCCCACGTGTGGAATCACTGCCCAGCCGACCGTAGGGGTCAAACGGCGTTCCCTGGTAGTGGAGGGAGAGCGCGTACTTCACGTCCTCTATCGTGAGCTTGTGTTCGGGGACCTTGCACCAGGGGAGGTCGTCTGACTCTGGCCCCAAGGCCCCGGCGGGGTCGTCCCAACCACCGTGAGGTGCAAGGTAGCGGTGCATGGACCAAGCTCGCGGCGTGTTGTAGACGTGATCGGCGTCGGAGTGGCTGCCAAAGGCGTCACGCGGATTGAAGATGCGCGTCGCAGCTGCGCTTGCCTCACTGATTCTTGCTCCGTCTGTCTTGCTGCCCTTTGCCTCGCCTGCGGTGCGGGCGGCGGGGGTCAGGTCGAGATGGTGCTCGTCCATCCATGTCTCAAGATCGGCAGAGCACATGAACTCGGACTTCTTGCCACGGGCGTCGGTGAGATCGAACTCGTCGATGCCAAGCTGGTTGGGCATCGTGACGTAGCAATCGTCCGGCACGCGCCGCGCGATCCAATGGTGTCCGCCCACGGTCTCGAGCCACCAGATCTCATCGACGTCCGAGAAGGCGATGCCGTTCATCTCGTAGGTGCCGTATGTCTCGAGGAGCGAGCCCAAGCGCTCGACACCCTCGCGGGCCGAGCGGATGTAGGGGAGGACGAGCGTGACCATGTCCTCCTCGCCTATGCCGCCGCTCTGTTCGTCCACATAGTCCGCCTCACCTTTTTTGCCCCTGGCCTCTGTGAGCTCGACCAAGGGGTCGGCACCAAGCACGCGCTCGTTTGAGGTCAAAGTCTCGGTCGCGGTCATTGCGACGTCAGCCTCGTTCACGCCTGCCGCCGCCCAGATGCCCTTAGATGTGCAGGCATCCGGAACCGAACTGTAGCGCAAGGGGTTGTCAGGCAGGTCAATCTCCACATGGCTGATGGTGGAGCGATAGTGGCGGGGCTGATCGGCGGGAAGGACGACCTTCATACGCTTCGCCGTGAACTGGCCCGCAGGCGAGTCCTCGTTCCTCGCGATGATGGTCGATCCATCGTAGCTTGCGTTCTTGCCAACGAGAATGGTTGTGCAGGCCATACGCCCTCCCTCTCTCTATGCATGTCCTATTCTTGCGCAAATGCGCGCAGCCATAGCGGTTTCCCGAAGCTTACACAACTCGCTGGTCTTTCTATGGGCGCATGTCGTCAGGCTGCATGTGCATGTTATCGGGTCAAGACGAGTTGCTTCGTGTGACTTGATGCTCAGGTGTGTCCATGCCGTGCCTTACGATTCTGCAACATCTGAGACGGTCTTGACCACTCGAGGCAAACACGTGGCATAATGCACGCGACCAACACAGGTGGTTGAGGGCTAGGAGGATGCATTCAATGGCGATGAAGTTCAAGCGCAGGTTACCTATTCCCCAAGAGATTCGCGAGGAGATGCCCCTTCCTGCCCATCTTGCGGACAAAAAGCGCAGCTTTGACGAGGCCGTCGCCTCTGTGATCAAAGGAGAGGATCCTCGCCTCCTGCTCGTTATGGGCCCGTGCTCTGCAGATCGCGAGGACTCGGTGCTCGATTACGTGGTCCGCCTCGCGAGCCTTCAGGAGGAGGTTGCGGACAAGCTCCTCTTTATCCCGCGCGTCTATACCAACAAGCCGCGCACGAAGGGTACGGGTTACAAAGGCCTGCTTCACAACCCAGACCCGAACGGCGCGCCCGACCTGCTTGAGGGCGTCAAGGCGATCCGTCACATGCACCTGCGTGTGGTGGAGGAGTCGGGCATGTTCACTGCCGATGAGATGCTCTATCCAGAGAACTATCAGTACCTGATAGACCTGCTCTCCTACGTGGCCGTGGGGGCCCGCTCGGTGGAGAACCAGCAGCATCGTCTTGTGGCGAGCGGCGTCTGTGGTGCCGTGGGCATGAAGAACCCTACGGGCGGCTCCACTGCGGTCATGCTGAACTCGATACATGCCGCTCAGGCCCGCCAGACCTTCATCTTTCGCAACTGGGAGGTTGAGACGACGGGCAACCCCCTCGCGCATGCCCTCCTGCGCGGGTACGTGGGTGACGACGGTGTGAACTATCCCAACTACCACTTCGAGTACCTGGAGCGCCTTGCTGAGATCTACGATCCGGCTGCTTACGAGAACCCTGCCGTCATCATTGACTGCAACCACGACAATTCCGGCAAGCGCCCTGGCGAGCAGGGGCGCATCGCGATGGAGGTCCTTGACTCCGTGCGCCGCAGCTCAGACATCGCGAGGCTCTTCCGTGGCCTCATGGTCGAGTCCTACCTCGTTGGTGGCAGCCAGGACGTGGGCGGCGGGGTCTATGGACAGTCGATCACCGATGCCTGCCTTGGCTGGGATGACACCGTCAAGCTCGTGCGTAGTATCGCTGAGCGCCTGTAAGCGGTAGACTCTCTCGCGTCCGTGTCCCACAGGTTTTGGGGCACGAGGCTCCGGGCGTTCGATGGCGACGAAGTAACCATTCGGTGCGCATGTGGCGTCTCGTACCCAGCACAATTCTGAGGGCGTTGTGCTAGCTCGAGCGAAGGGGCAGCTCTCTCTGTGCGAGTTGCACGTACTCGAGCGCGTTGTCACGGTTGCGTCCGATCTCATCGGGAGACATCGCCCTCCTCACCCGTGCTGGGCTGCCAAACGCGAGGCTACCGTCTGGTATCTCGGTCCCTTGGGTCACGAGCGTGCCTGCGCCCACGATGCAGTCGCGCCCGACTCTCGCACCGTTGAGGAGGATAGCGCCCATGCCGATGATGGTGTTGTCGCCGACCGTGCAGCCGTGCACGATGGCGTTGTGGCCAATGGAGACCCCCTCACCGACACGCACCGGAAAGCCAGGATCGACGTGGATGGTGACGTTGTCCTGCACGTTGCTCCTCGCGCCGATGATGATGGGGGCGCAGTCGGCCCTCACGACCGCTCCGTGCCAGACAGAGCTATCCGTTCCCATCGAGACGTCGCCCGTAACGGTTGCAGATGCGGCGATGTAGACGCTTCCCTCCATGGCACTATCCTCTCTCTGTGTGGTCCTCTGGCCTCCTGCTGCAAGGCTATGGCACCTTACGAGCGCCGTACGTAGAGTGTACACGAAGTGGGTGCGGGGTGGCGAAGGGCGCGTGCCTGGTCCTCTGTCGGCGCCAGCTCAGGCGTCATTGCCGGGTGTGGGGTGGCGGGAGGCACGTCAGGGCGTTTCGGGATGGTGACGCGCCGATAAACCTTAGGGTCGCGCCGCGCGTCGTCACGACGCGTATGCGACAACTCGTCTAGAATAGCTATGGTCTTCTGCCTGGATCGGTTAAGGGCAACAGGACAGATGGAAAACGTATGCCATGGACTAAGGCGGCGTTGCAGCCGTGAGCGACCAAGGCCTCGCCTGCCAGCGACCACCACGAGACCGAGTCGCGAAAGGCGCTATGGGTCCAGTGAGGAGGGATACATATGGCCGACATGATAGAGATCAGCCACCTCGATAAGTACTTTGGTGACCTACACGTCCTCAAGGACGTGAGCCTGAACGTGCGCGAGGGTGAGAAGGTCGTGCTCATTGGCCCATCGGGCTCGGGCAAGTCGACCCTCATTCGCTCCATCAACTGGCTCGAGGAGCCCACGAGCGGTGAGGTGCGCGTGGGGGGCACGCTCCTCACGCGCAAGAATCACCTTGAGGTCACGCGTACCTACACCTCGATGGTGTTCCAGCAGTTCAACCTCTATCCCAACATGACCGTCATGGGCAATCTCACGCTCGCACCAATACGGCTGCAGGGCAAGAGTCGCGAGGAGGCCGAGAGCACCGCCCGCGCCAACTTGGAGCGCGTCGGCCTTGCCCATAAGGCGGACGAGTACCCCCAGAACCTCTCGGGTGGCCAGCAGCAGCGCGTCGCCATCGCACGGGCGCTCTGCACGAAGCAGCCCGTGATGCTGCTCGATGAGCCCACGAGTGCGCTAGACCCCGAGATGGTCAACGAGGTCCTCAACGTGATGGTCGAGCTGGCCCAAGAGAACATCACGATGATCTGCGTGACGCACGAGATGGGTTTTGCGCGTCAGGTGGCTGACCGCGTGGTGTTCATGGATGACGGCCAGATCCTCGAGACGGGTACGCCCGAGCATTTCTTCACCCATCCTGACAACCCACGTTGCCAGGAGTTTCTCGACAAGATCCTCAAGTAAGAGGAGGCACAGGGGACATGAGGCAGAACAGTCGAGAGCAAGGCGGCTTCGGGATCATGGGCATCGTGGGCCTTGCAGGTGGCAAGGGCGGCACGGGGCGTGACGCCATATGTCCACCAACCCTTACGAGGCGCTCCTTCGTGGGCGCGATACTGGCTGTGGCCTCGGCGGGTCTCTCGCTTATGGGCTGTGCCGGCCCGGGCTCGCTCAGCGCCGCCGACGGCGTGTCTGCCGTGAGGGCCCGTGGTCGTCTCAAGTGTGGTGTCAAGACTGATGTTCCGGGATATGGCTACCAGGACCCCGCCACGGGTACCTTTCGTGGGATGGAGATAGACATCTGCTACGAGATCGCGGCGCGCCTCTTCTCCGTGACGGCGGTCGAGGCGCAAGAGAGGGGCCTCGTTGACTTCACGGGCGTCACAGCCAAGACCAGAGGCCCGCTCGTCGATTCGGGCCAGGTGGACCTTGTGTGCGCAACCTACACGATCACAGAGGAGCGCAAGAGGTCCTGGAACTTCACCGATCCCTATTACACGGACTCCATTGGCATGCTCGTCCTCAAGTCCTCGGGCCTCAAGACCCTCGCCGACCTCGATGGTAGGGTCGTCGGCGTTGGCGAGGGCGCCAACACGAAGAAGCTCATGCAACAGATGCTCAAGGACCAGGGCCTTGGTGACATCAGTGTGAGCTACCCGCAGTATCTCGACTATCCCACGCTCGCCGCAGCTCTTGCCTCGGGCAACATCGACGTGTTCGCCATCGACCGTTCCATCCTGGGGGGCTACTTCAACGACAGCAACGAGCTCCTCGAGCCCGACCTTGTCTTTGGGGAGCAGCGCTACGGCGTCTGTACCAACAAGCAAGCGACGGAGCTCTCGGACCTCTGCGATGAGGTGGTCGCCCGCATGGTCTCAGACGGCAGCATCGATGCGCTCGCCGAGCGTTACGGCCTGCTTTAGGAAGGGGCTGACAGCATGGAACTTGCCAACGCTGACAGGTGGGCTGCGACGCTCGCCAACGCGGACCTCCTGTGGCAGGGGTTCCTCTTTACGGTGGGGGTCTCGCTTCTGGGGCTTGTCCTCTCGCTCGTGGTGGGGACGCTGCTGGGCGTCCTCTCGACCACGCGCTCGGGGGCGCTGCGTGCCATCGCCCGCGTCTACGTCGAGTTCTTCCAGAACACGCCAATCGTGGTGCAGGTGTTCTTCGTCTACACCGCAGGTCCCATGATACTGCAGGCTGCCATGGGCGCCGAGCATGTGGTAAGGATAGCTCCCTTCCTGCTCGTGGTCGTGTGCGTCGGTCTCTATCACGGCGCGTACGTGGCCGAGGTCATCCGTACCGGCATCGAGGCGATACCGCGCGGGCAGATGGAGGGCGCCCAGTCCCAGGGCTTCTCGCGGGTGCAGGCGTACCGCTACATCATCTTGCCCCAGACCTTCCGCATCATCCTGCCGCCCTTGGCAAACCAGGCGCTGAACCTCGTGAAGAATACCTCGGTGCTCGCGCTGATAGCCGGGGGCGACCTCATGTACCAGTCAGACATCATCGTCGCCGACACGGGATATTTGCAGGGCTACGTCGTGTGCTGCGTCCTGTACTTCCTCATCTGCTTTCCCATTGCCATGCTCATCACGTGGCTCGAGGCTCGCAGCAAGCAGACGCCCAGGGCGAGCAAGCAAGCCAAGGGACGCGCGTCCGTCGCTGCCACGGGCACCAAGGGGGTGTAGAGATGGAGATCTTCACCGCCAGCAACGTGAGCTTCATGCTCCAAGGCCTGTTCAACACCATCGTCATCTCACTCGCCTCCATAGGACTCTCTATCATCTTTGGCACGATCCTCGCACTTATGAAGACGTATTGCACAGGCAGGCTCCGCTGGCTCAGCTGGATCGTGAGCGCCTACATAGAGCTCTTCCGCTGTACACCCAACCTGCTCTGGATCCTGATATTCCGCTTCACGATACAGGGGGACAACGTCCTCATATCGATCCTCGCCTTTACGGTGTTCACCTCGGCCGTCATGGCCGAGATCGTGCGCGGGGGGCTCAACGCCCTGCCCAAGGGGCAGTTTGAGGCCGCCCAGTCCCAGGGCTTTGGCTTCTTTGCCACGATGCGCCTCATTGTGCTTCCCCAGGTGTTCAAGATGATCGTGCCGGCGCTGTTCAGCCAGTGCACGACCGTCATTAAGGACACCTCGTACCTGCGTGGCATCGACGTCCATGAGTTCATGAGGAACTCGGCCGTCGTCATGGGCCAGGCCTCCACGCTCCAGCAGATCCTTCTGCTCTATGGCTTCGTCCTTCTCACCTACTTCGTCTTGAACTTTGCCATCTCGCTGGCTGTCCGTGCCTACCAGCGACGTATTGTTGCCGCCTGACCCAAGGCGAAGTCCTCTACCAACGCGTCTGTCTTCGAAGGGAACGACATGAGCGACAGCTACATCGACGCACGTCACAGTACAGATGTCGCCGGAGGTCACGGCGACAGGGACCCCATCGTCATCTCAATCGCCCGTGACTACGGGGCCGAGGGCCATGAGGTGGGCAAGCTCCTCTCCGTACGCCTGGGGCTTCCCCTGTACGACAACGAGCTGCTCGTGCGCTCCGCCCGGCGTATGGGCGTGGATGTGGACGAGGCGGCTGCCTACGACGAGCGCACCCAGCGTGGCCCTCTGGCCTTCCTGCCCGACTCGACGGACCAGCGTACGGGTGCCGACAAGCTTTTTAAGGCCATGAAGCAGGTCATACTCGACCTTGGAAGCAGCAAGAGCTGCATCATCGAGGGGCGCCTCTCTGACTACATTCTGCGTGACAACCCCAACCTGATCTCGGTGCTCGTGACGGCGCCGCTTGAGTGCCGCGTCAGGATCGTGGGTGACAAGAGGGGCCTCTCCACGCACGACGCGCTCGTGCTCGTGAGGCGCATGCAGCACCGTCGCGAGCGATTCTATACCCGGTACTCCGCAGGCAAGTGGGACATGTACACCGACAAGGACCTCATCGTGGACCGCTCGGTGTTCGGAAGGCAGGGCTGCTGCGAGATCATCGCGGCCGCCTACGAGTACAAGAGGGGGTTGCTCGAGGCGGATCGCTGAGCGCGGTCGCGAGACGGGTCCCGACTGTGTGTACGATGTGGACTCAGATTGCACAGGTGTCGCCGGCCAAGCAAGCGAGTATTCTTTCAAAAGTTAGTGAGTAATCTTTCAAACTATGCCGGCTGCGTGCGAGGCTTCAATGCGACCAGGGGCCTTCAGGGTCGGGGGCCGCAAACGTCCGGCGACAAGGTAGGCGCGCATGCTTCAGCTCAGGGATGTCTCGAAGGCGTACAGGACTGGCTCCTTCACCCAGGTCGCACTCGATGCGGTTTCGGTCTGTCTGCGTGACAATGAGTTCGTGGCCGTGCTTGGTCCCTCTGGCTCGGGCAAGACCACGCTGCTCAACATCCTTGGTGGCCTTGACCGGGCTGACTCGGGCGACATCATCATCAACGGTGTCTCGACCAAGAGCTATCGTCCCAGGGATTGGGATAACTACCGCAACCACCGTGTGGGCTTTGTCTTCCAGAGCTACAACCTCATACCACACCAGTCGATACTCTCCAACGTGGAGCTTGCCCTCACGCTCTCGGGTGTGGGGCGCGCCGAGAGACGCCGTCGTGCCGTCGAGGCTCTCACGGAGGTGGGGCTTGCGGAGCACGTCCACAAGAGGCCGAGCCAGCTCTCGGGTGGCCAGATGCAGCGCGTGGCGATTGCCCGCGCCCTCGTGAACGACCCCGACATTGTGCTCGCCGACGAACCGACCGGTGCCCTTGACAGCGAGACCGGTATCCAGGTCATGGACATCCTCAAGCGGGTGGCCGATGACCGCCTGGTCGTGATGGTGACGCACAACCCCGAGCTTGCCGAGGGCTATGCGACGCGCATCATCCGCGTGCAGGATGGGCGCATAGACGGAGACACGGATCCGCTCTCGGGCGACGCGGCCCTGGCCGTGGGGACTTCCGGCATGGCCAAGTCCGCGATCGATGGTGCGGCGGCGCAGACCCCTGTGTTTGGTGGGTCGCCTGCGGGGGCCTCAGACGGGAGGGGAGAGCCTGACGCAGACGTGACCGGCGTCATGCCGCCTGTGGGTACGAGCAGACTCGACAAGCGACGGAGCCGGCGTGCCTCGATGGGATTTCTCACTGCACTCTCGCTCTCGTTCAACAACCTCATGACCAAGAAGGGGCGAACGGCGCTCACGGCCTTCGCAGGTTCCATAGGCATCATCGGCATCGCGGCCATCCTCGCCCTCTCCAACGGTGTCAACCACTACATCACCAAGACGGAAGAGGACGCGCTCTCAAGCTACCCACTCACGATCAACAAGAGTAGCCTAGACGTCGCAACCCTGCTCTCGTCCGCGATGGGGACGGGTAGTAAGGGCAGCTCGGAGTCGAGCGAGTCTGACCAGGCCGGCGTGGACGGATCTGGCGAGATCAGGCAGACGAGGCTCGCCGCAGACATGTTCGCCAAGGTCAAGTCTAATGACCTCGCATCGTTTAAGCGCTACCTGGAAGGCGACGCGTCAGACATCGGTCGATACGCGGCCGACGTCCAGTATGGCTATGGCATCGCCCCACAGGTCTTCGAGAGCGACAGCTCCAAGGGCATCGTGAGGCTCAATCCCTCCGAGACGGGCAGGAAGATGGCCAGTGGGGCCATGGGTTCGGCCCTCACGGGCGGCTCCACGAACTCGTCCTTCAGTGAGCTCGTGGATGACCGCAGGTTGCTCGAAAGTCAGCTGCGCGTGGTCAGGGGCCGCTGGCCCGAGGCGGCTGACGAGGCGGTGCTCACACTCGACAAGGATGGGTGCATCAGTGATTACACCCTCTATAGCCTGGGGTTCTATGATCCCGACGTCATGCGCCAGATGACACAGCAGATGCTGAACGGCGAGGAGGTGAGGATGCCCGATAACACCCGGGCGTTCACCTACGACGACGCCATGGGCATGACCTTCAAGGTGATACCCGCGAGTGCCCTCTACCAGAAAAACGAGGCGCAGGGTACGTGGACAGACATGTCCGACGACGAGGGCTACATGAGGGAGAGGCTCGACGAGGGCATCACGCTCAGGGTCGTGGGTGTCGTGAGGCCCTCTGACGCTGCGGGCTCCACGAGCGTGCGCGAGGGCATCTCCTACACTTCGGCGCTCACCCGTAGGCTCATCCAGGAGTCGTCTGACTCCCAGATAGTGCGAGAGCAGCTCGCCAACCCCGACGTGGACGTCTTCACAGGTAAGACCTTCGAGGAACTTCGGGACAGCCAAGGCAGGGCCTTTGACATGAGCTCGATGTTCACGATCGACCAGGGCGCGCTCAAGAGGGCCTTCTCCTTCGACTCGAGTGCGCTTGGCAGGTCGGCGGCCGACATGGGCGAGCTCGACCTCTCGGGGGTGAGCCTTGACCCATCGGGCTTCGACATGAGTTCGATGAGCCTTGACACCAGCGCACTCGCCTCGATCTTCGACGCGGACACGATGTCAAAGATCCTGGGCAACGCACCCAAGTTCGACTTGGTAAGAAGCGGGCTTGCGGACCTTGGTTCGGGACTCACCGACGAGCAGGCCAAGCGTATCACCCAAGGCGCCAACAAGCTCGCGAGCGGCTTTATCGCATGGATGGAGAAGAACCATCCGGGGGAGTTAGGTCCTTGGGCGGGGCCTGGCCCGGCAGCGGGATCGAGGGCCGCGAATGCCGCAGGCGCATCAGGCGATACCCCCAGCGGACCTGCAGCTGATGGCGGCCGTGTATCGGGCTACGTCGCGTACCTGCGGGAGTACCTCTCAAACGATGAGACAGCCAAGGAGGTGCTTGCGGAGCTGCGGGGTCTGCTTGGGGAGGAGGCCTCGAGGCTCGTGGAAGGGGCCATGCAGGACTACCTGACCAAGCAGTTCGTGCCGTACTTCTCCGAGGCCCTAGGCTCCCTCATGTCAGAGGCGGCCCAGGCGATGGCGACGCAGCTCGCCCTCCAGATGCAGCAGCAGATGGCGGCGGCGACGGGTCAGTTGGGCACGCAGCTTTCGAGCGCCATCTCGGGGCAGCTCCAGAAGCAGATGGCAACACTTACGAGTGCCATGCAGGATGGATTCAGCGTAGACCCGACGGCCTTCGCGAGTGCCATCAGGCTCAACGTGAGCCAGGATGACCTGACGTCCCTGCTCACCAACTTCATGAATGCCAAGGACCTGAGCTACGAGAGCGACCTCAAGAAGCTTGGCTACGCTGACGTCGCCAGCCCGGAGTCCATCAGGATCTACCCCAAGGACTTCAAGGCCAAGCAGGGTGTTCTTGACATCATCGACGGCTATAACAGGAAGGTGAGTGGCGCGGGCGACGATAGCCAGACCATCCAATACACCGACATCGCGGGGACGCTCATGAGCTCGGTCACGAGTATCGTGGACATGGTGTCCCTTGTCCTGATCGCCTTCGTGTCGATCTCGCTCGTGGTGAGTTCCATCATGATCGGTATCATCACGCATATCTCGGTGCTCGAGCGCAGGAAGGAGATAGGCATCCTCCGCGCGATGGGTGCCTCGAAGCTCGGCATCGCCAACATCTTCAACGCCGAGACCGTGATAGAGGGACTCTTCTCGGGAGTTCTTGCCATGGCTGTGGTGTACGTGGTGTCCGTACCGGTCAACAGCATCGTCGAGCAGACGCAGAAGGTTTCGAACATCATGGCGCTCACGCCGCAGAATGCCTTGGCGCTGATAGCGGTCTCGGTCGTGCTCACGCTCGTCGCCGGTACCATGCCCGCCATGAGCGCGGCTCGTCGTGATCCGGTCGAGGCGCTCAGGAGCGAGTAGGGCCGCCGGGCTCTGGTGTGTCTCACCTCAGTTCTGGTGGGTGCCTCGGTAGGTTCCTCGGTGCTCCAGGGTCTGCGGGGCATCGAGGAGGGAGTGCGTCAGCCCGGCAAGGCGAAAGGAGCTCTGCTCGGCCGTCCTACCAACCAAGCCTGCTGCCATTGATGCCTTCCCAGTTGTCGTTCATACCACCTGTCTCGTACGCCCCGCCTGCAGCCGCACCCTTGCGCAGCCGGATGGCACCAAGCAGGAAGAGGACGGACATGAAGAGGTCTATGGCATTTCCCAAAGGAAAGCCAAAGGATGTATCCACGATCAGACGATAGCAGTCCCGCGCGGTGAACACGGCGTCGGCCGCGCTCAGGAAGATGCCCATCAGAAGGATGCGACGGGTGTCCGAAGGGCCGTCGTGGGTGCTCGCCTGATGGCCGATGATGCCAATCAGGAGGCGCACGATCATGTACGTGCACATGAGCGGCGTTTGCGGCAGTCCCAACAACAGAACGCAGACGAGATCAAACGTGGACCACGCCATCAGAGTGATTGACATCCTGCGCAGCAGGAGACGATCTCCCTTACCCGGTGTAATAGTCGCGCAAAGGGTACCTGCGTAGTGCTGGTTCGTCTGGATGACCCCATACACATAGAGGATGGACAGGACAAGAGCAATGAGGTTGCCCACGTTCAGCTGAGGCAAGTGTGCGACGAGCTGTATGGCAGGTATGGCCACAGAGACGATACCCAGAACGAGGGCTGGAGTGTTCTTGCCATCATGCTTTCCCGCACGATAGCCGACGATGCCCGTGACGACTTCAAACGCAGCAAGGGCGAGCATAGAAAGCGGGATAGACGTTCGACCATGCAGGGAGTCAACGGCCTGTTGGTATACCTGTGGGTCAATCTGTGAGTGCAGCGAGCTGTTCTGTAGTATCGCGCTTGTGCAGACCATGCTTACGAGGCCTACGCCCCAAAATATGCTCAATGCGAGCGATACCCGTCGCAGCAGTGCGCTTCCCTCGTCCTGCATGAAGACCCCATCTCCATAGTCTGTCACCAGGCCATCCTCCTCTGCGAGGCCATGTGACGCTGAGGGTCCCCATGGCCATCTGTCCTTGGTCGTGAGCTACTTGCGCTACCAGCCGCCAGCCCGGTATCCGTTATTTTGCCTCGTCTCGTAGACGCCATAGACGTAAAGTGCGGCAAGAAAGGCGAAGAAGAAGGTAAGGATGGTAAAATCAGAGAGCAGTGACAAGAGGCGTATGACCAAGAATATCCTACCGAGGACAAACGCGAGGGTGTTCTCACCGTTACGCTGTCCCGCGCGGTAACCGACCACGCCCACGAAGATCTGAAACAGGTAATCGAGGTACAGGATGCCCGCGTTTTTCTGCATGAACCTGACGTAATCCACTGTGTCCGAGCCAAAGTCGGCACGGTACTGCTCCACACTCTGTCCCAAGGAGCTTAACCACATCAGCATGATGATGCACAGAACGCAGATCACCATCCAGATCACCGATACGATGCGCAGCAGCGAGCTGCCCTCCCGATATCCCATGATGCCATCTCCCCACGACACGATGTCCAGGAGGCCCTGGGCGACTTCGCAATTGCTCACCCCAGTGAGTAAGTCCGATGCGGCATTCTAGCAAATTACGAGGCGTCATTCAAGCCTAAGCAGCGCGCCTGGTCCCATATGAGGGACCAGGCGCTTTAGTGCCGCCGATCGGATGCCAACGGACAGCAATCTCAGGCCAGACTGGCGGCTACTTCTTCACCTTGCCCTGGTTGGCGACGGCCTCGATCTTCTTTGCGATGGTCTCGGGATCGCCGATGTAGTGCTTGTCGGTGATGTTCCAGTCGCTATCGAAGGTATAGGAGCAGGGTACGCCGGTGGGGATGTTGACCTTCAGGATCTCGTCGGGCGTGAGGTGCTCGAACTCCATCACGAGCGCACGCAGGCTGTTGCCATGAGCGGCGATGAGAACGCGCTTTTTGGCCTCGAGCTCGGGCTTGATGTGCTGCTCGAAGTAGGGCCAGGCACGGGCGATGGTGTCCTTGAGGCACTCGGTGTAGGGGAGGTCCTCCTGCGGCACCTCGCGAAACTGTGCCTGGATGTGGGGATCGCGCTTGTCGCCTGGCTTGAGTGCGGGAGGCTGGACGTCAAAGGAGCGACGCCAGATGAGGACTTGGTCCTCGCCGTGCTCAGCAGCTGCGTCGGCCTTGTTGAGGCCCTGCAGGGCCCCGTAGTGGCGCTCGTTGAGGCGCCAGGTCTTGTGGACGGGAAGCCATGCGCGGTCAAGCTCGTCGAGCACGATGTCAAGGGTGTGAATGGCACGCTTTAGCAGCGAGGTGTAGCATACGTCGAAGTCGAAGCCTGCCTCGCGAAGCGCCTTGCCGCCTGCGGCCGCCTCCTCGCGGCCCGTATCGGTGAGGTCGACGTCAGTCCAGCCGGTGAAGAGGTTCTTGAGGTTCCACTCGCTCTCGCCGTGGCGTACGATCACCAGTTGCATGCGCCCGTCATTCTCGGCCATGATGGCTCCTTTCTTCTTGGAACGCGCGTCTCTCGTTCCATATGCTCGGGCCTCCGCCCCCATGGCGGCCGTCACCCGAAGACCATCCCTATTACAGCACCTTTTTGGGTGCCCGTCGGCGAGAGAACCGCGAGTTGCGCCATCGGTCGGCGACGTGACAATGCCTCGTGCGATGGGACCAGGATGCAGTTTCGCAGAGCCTCTTTAGTATAGCGGGAGCTCGCCAGTGATGGGGTCGATCTCATCGGCGTGCAGAGGTTCGAAGGCAAGGCAGGTATGTGTGGGCTTACCGTGGAACTCCGTGAGGCCCGCGTCGCGGATGAGTGCGACGATGAAGTTGCGCTCGCGTCCCTGTGCCGCGATGTCGAGCAGCTCATCCTCGGAATCCACGTAAACGCAGACCTTGGCGATGCCGGCGTCGAACCAGTCGGAGAGTGCCGTCGGTATCCCGTTCTCGTCGTCGAGGTAGACTCGACTGCCGTCCGGTGCCACGCGCAGCTGGTCTTGGCGCCCCTCCCGGACGAGTGCCGCTAGGGTTGCCTCGACGCAGGCGTGTCCCGCCTGGGCCGCGACCTTTCCCTTGCGCATCTTGAGGTCGCGTCTCATGACGATCAGCTGCTTTGCCTTGTAGGACGAGTTTGGCATGAAGACTCCTATCCTCGCGCCGGCTTCCTTTGGGCTGGGTGGCTCCCGGTGTGAGCGAATCGCCCAGTCTCGACTCCAGGCTACGCACCTGACCTGCGTGACTATAGACCGTCACACAAGCTTGCGTATCTGATCCCTTTAGAAAATCACTCGCTTTTGCGAGAGGACAGCCGTGTCGGGTCCCATCATTCTACATAATTTGCTATCCTATGAGGGCAAACGAGTAAACGAGTGCATGTTGGTAACGTTTGGCGACGGACGGTGCCGCGTTGGCAGCGCGAGGTGTGGTGGGGCTCACATGATAAGAAAAAGGCTGTTCGAGCTTGTGCCGGGGGCGCCGTGGCATGTGTTTCTGACGGTCGCTCTGCGGTGGTTGGGACTCGTCTCGAACATCGCCTTCGTGTGGGTGGTGTGCTCGACGCTCACACTCGCTCTGGAGGGCGCCCTGGATGTTGGCGGCATGCGGCGGGCGCTCGTAGTCGGCCTTGTCGCGCTTGCGCTCAAGGCCATCTCTACCAAGCTGGCATCACGCGAGAGCTTTGCTGCCGCCGTAGACGTCAAGCGCGTGCTGCGCCACAGGATCTACGAGAAGCTCTTGCGCTTGGGTCCAAGCTACAACAAGAGGGTCCCCACAGCCGAGGTCGTGCAACTTTCCGTCGAGGGCTGCGAGCAGCTCGAGACCTACTTTGGCCAGTACCTGCCTCAGCTCTTCAGCGCAATCCTCGCACCGATCACCCTGTTTGTCGCCCTCCTCCTCATGGCACCCGCAGCCTGGCCCGCAGCGCTCGTGCTTCTTGTCTTCGTGCCGCTCATCCCCTTGGTCATCGTCTTGGTGCGGCGGACGGCCAAGGGTGTGTTGTCCTCCTACTGGGATGAGTACACGAGTCTTGGAGACTCATTCCTTGAGAGTCTCCAGGGACTCACGACCCTCAAGATCTACCAGGCGGACAAGGCCCGACACGAGGTCATGGACGAGGAGGCGGAGCGTTTCCGAGCCGTCACGATGAGGGTCCTGCGCACCCAGCTCAACTCCATCGTGTTCATGGATGTCGGAGCCTTTGGCGGGGCTGCGGCAGGTATGGGCATGGCGCTGTGGCTTCTCTCGGTGGGATCTATCGACTTCACGGAGGCCCTGTTGGTGGCCTTGCTCTCGGTCGACTTCTTCCGTCCCCTGCGACGTTTGGGCTCATACTTCCATGTCGCCATGAGCGGCATGGCGGCATCCGACAGGATCTTCAACCTGCTCGACCTTAAGGAGCCCACCGAGGGTGGCACTCAGGTCCCGGCGCAGGGAGATCACCTGCTCATGAGTCACGTGAGCTTCTCATGGGACGGTGGGCGCGAGGTGCTGCACGACGTCTCGGTCGACATTCCCTCCGTCGGGCTCACCGCCATCGTTGGCGAGTCAGGATCGGGCAAGTCAACGATAGCCGCGCTTCTGGCAGGGCGCGCGGAGGGTTATGAGGGCAAGCTCCTTCTTGGTGGCAGACCGCTCGCGCACTTCGATCGCAAGGCCCTCGCACGTTACGTGACGACGGTGCCTGCGGCAAGTTACCTCTTTGCGGGTACTGTCAAAGATAACCTCCTGATGGGGCATCCCCGCGCCTCTGAGGAGGATATGTGGTCGGTTCTTGAGGGCGTTGACCTTGCGGCCTTCCTACGCGCGCAGGATGGTCTGGACACCAAGATCGAGAAGAGGGGAGAGAACCTCTCCGGTGGCCAGAGGCAGCGTCTGGCCCTGGCTCGGGCCTTCCTGCACAACTCGCCCGTTTATATCCTGGACGAGGCTACGAGCAACATCGACGTCGAGAGCGAGAGGGCGATCATGACGGCCGTGCGCGGAATCGCTCGCTACAAGGCCGTGATCTTGATCAGTCATCGCCTGGCAAACGTCACGGCCGCTCGCAGGATCTATGTGCTCGAGCACGGCCGGGTGGTCGGCGAGGGTGATCATGCGCGACTCCTGCTTGAAAACACGACCTATCGACGACTTTGGGAGGGTCAGCAGGCGCTCGAGGCCTTTGAGCCCACCACGCTTGACGCGCCCTTTGATGACGAGATCGATGATGATGAGCAGGCCTCATCAGGGGGTGTGGACGCTGCAGAAGCGGGTGGGGTGGGTGGAACGGCCGATGCCGGTGGTGCTGGGGACGCGAGCTCTGACGCCACTGGCGGCACAGGTGACGCTGACGCCCTTAGCGACACTGACGATGCAGGTACCGAGCCCGTCGCAAAGGACGCTGCAGACGAAGCTCCCACAGCAGAGGTGAGCGCCGCACCCACCGAAACCGAGGTGGTTGACATGCCTGAGCCTGCTGATGTCGATGCCAAAGACGTACCCGTCACGTCCATTGCCGATAGCAATGCTAGGGAGGCCGATGATGCAAAGTCGGAGTAACGCCCGTGTCATATGGCGCATGCTGGGGCTTGTGAGACCACTTTCGGGCTTCATGGTCATCTCGGTCCTCTGTGGCGTTGCGGGCTTCTGCTGCGCCACCTTTTTGCCGGTGCTTGCGGTTTGGGAGGCCTGCTCCATCGTGCTTCGCCAGGAACCGCCCCTCTCGCTCGGCGTCTGCCTCGGCACGTTGGCGCTGATGGCCCTGCTGCGCGGCATCTTGCGTTATGCAGAGCAAATTTGTAACCATTACATCGCCTTTAAGCTGCTCGCCCACATCAGGAGCGAGGTCTTTGCCAGCCTACGTCGCCTGGCTCCCGCACGGCTGTCAGGTGTTGACCGGGGTAGCCTCATCTCCACGCTGACCTCTGACATAGAGCTACTCGAGGTCTTCTTCGCACATACGATATCGCCCGTTTGCATCGCGGCGCTCATGCTGGTGGTCATGGTGGCCTTCACGGGGAGCTTTGCGTGGCAGCTTGGCTTGGTCATGCTCGTCGCCCAGCTCGTTGTGGGTGCCGTGGTGCCCATCATGGTTTTTCGCGTTTCCGGAAATGGTGGGCGGGTGGTACGGGACCGAGCTGCAGGCCTCTCGACCTTCGTGCTCGATGGCTTGCGCGGTCTCACTGAGGTTCTGCAGTTTGATGTTGGCGCGTCACGCCTCAGGACGCTCGACGAGCGGTCGCGCAGGCTTGCCGGGGCGCAGCGCGCCATATCGGCTGTAGGTTCGACCGGCTCCGCTGCCGCAGACGCAGCCATAGCCGCCTTCTCGCTCGCAGAACTCTTGGTCGGTGTGAATCTTCATATGGCGGGTGTCGTCGATGCGAGTGCGGTGGCCATCTCTGCCGCCGCCATGCTCGGCTCGTTTGGTCCGGCTGTGGCGCTCGCCAGTCTGGGTTCGACCCTGCAGGGTACCCTTGCTGCGGCACATCGCGTCATTGACGTGCTCGAGGAGGAGCCTGTGGTTGAGGAGGTCAGTGAGGGGGACACGATTTCCTTTGGTGGTGCCGCAGCCAAGAACGCGTCGTTCTCGTATGGTCGCAAGAGGATTTTGGATAATGTCACGGTCGAGATACCCAAGGGCTCCATCGTGGGTATCGCGGGCAAGAGCGGATCGGGCAAGTCAACGCTCTGCCGCCTGATGATGCGCTTTTGGGATGTTGACCGAGGCCAGATCTCCATCAGTGACCAGCGTATCGATACCATCCGCACGGACAACCTGCGCGATATGGAGGCGCTCGTGGAGCAGGATACCTATCTCTTTCACCAGAGCATCAGAGACAATCTACTCATTGCCAAGCCTCATGCCATCCAGTCGGAGCTCGATGCCGCCTGTCGCGCAGCGTCGGTCTATGACTTCATCATGGGCTTGCCGGAGGGGTATGACGCCGAGGTCGGGGAGCTTGGAGACACCCTATCGGGAGGTGAGCGCCAACGTCTGGGATTGGCTCGCGCCTTCCTGCACGATGCACCGTTGCTGATCCTGGACGAGCCCACGAGCAATCTCGACTCGCTCAATGAGGGTATCATCCTGCGCAGCCTCGACAGGCAGCGTCGCAAGCGTACCGTACTGCTCGTGAGCCATCGGGCGAGCACCATGGCCGTGGCTGACAGGGTCTATTCCATGGACAGCGGTCGTGTGAGCTAGCCTTGAGGTGGTGTTCCTGTAAGGGGTGAGCGCCCATGCGTGACAGTCGCCGGTAGCGAGGAAGTGCTTGTTCGGTTGAGCGAGATTTTTGGCCTGTGTGGTGGTGTATGATCGTCCTCGTTTATGGGAGTGCTTTCCTTGGCAGGTCGGGCTATGACGCGGCGGGCGCCTGTGCTGCTGTACGCGAGGGCTTGGCGCGAGTGGAGGTAGGTGTGGCTATGGCGACGCGGCTCATGGATGATGATGCGCGGTATGGTGACGGGATGGATGGTGTGTTTCCCGACAGGGCCGCGCAGTTTATGGAAGGCGGGGGGCTATACAGTGGCGAGGGAATAGACGGCCTGTTCCCCGACAGGTCGGCGCACTTCGTGGATGATCCGGTAGGCGACCCTTTGGGCAGTGTGTTCTCGGCTGGGTCCGCGCAGCCGATGGGTGGCGCGGCACCGTATGGCGCCAAGGTGGACAGCGTGTTTCCGGACAGGGCCACGCAGTCCATGGGAGGGGGCAGGAAGGCGACGGCATGGCCGTTCGTGTGGAAGTACAGCGATGGGGCAAAGGGATCGCAGGTGTTCATACCGACCTTTCTGTTTGGGGTGGTGGGGAGTCTGGTCGTGGCGTTTCCGGGTTTTGCGCTCCTGACCAATCTCTCGGAGGGCGTGTGGCGCGAGGGTTCCTCCCTCGGCGGACTGGCGACATGGATCTTGCTGGTCACCACCATCGTTGCTGCGGCCGCTCCCGCCATTGCCGCCGTGCACGTCATCTCGGCGGCCTCCGTCGAGTACGCGCGCGACTCATGGGGAAGGATGTGGGTTTCCGACTGGTCGAGGGGCTTGATAGCGGGAGGGCCAGGCACGGCGGCCTCAATCGCCGCAGCTATCGTTGCGTGCCTCGGTGGCCTCGGTCCCCTCTCCTCGCTTGGCGGGCTTGGCGATATGTACGAGGCCCTCAGAAAGTTCGAGGTGGGCGAGGACTTCGAGCGGGCGGTCACGAATGGGTATGCTAACCGTCTCGCGCAGCGGATTGTCTCTGTCCAGTCATATGCCGCTGGGCCCTTCACCACGAGGGTGAGTTGCACGGTGGAACCCTACGGCGGTGGTCAGCCCAAGCGCAGGAGGCTCTTCATCTCCCACTCGTGCAAGGGACTCGACGAGCTCATGTGTGAGATAGACACCCTGATCCAAGAGTAGGGGGTGTCCCCCACGGGTTGTGTGGGAGTCTTTGGGCTGCCCACACGCCTCAAAGTCTGGACCAGCGACCACAATTGTCTCCGAAAGTAGTAGTTGTCCTTCGAACGTTCTCCAAAATCTCGTTTACATCTGATATACGCTGTGCTATACCTATTAATGTCGGAAATAACCGATATTAATAAGTCGTATGTTCAGAGTGTGCAGATCGTATCAGGAGGCGGTCATGGTTCAGGAAAACTCATCCAACGCAATGCAGGGGATCGGCGCAAGTCTCAAGTCATGGCGGGCCATGGGTGGCCTTACGGCCGACGAGCTCGCTCAGTCCGTGGGGGTGTCTCGCGACACCATCTCGCGCGTGGAGCGTGGAGACGCGAGCGTGGGCGTCGGCACGGTGTTGGACATCTGCGGGGAGTTCGGCCTGCTCGGCAAGGTGAGGGCTGCCTTTGACCCCGCGAACAGCGAGCTTGGCAAGATCGGTCTCTCGCGTGGCGTTCCCAAGCGCGTCCGCAAGGCACAGGATGCCTTGCCAGAGGAATGGCGAAACAACATGAACTGGTACGAGAGCTCCTTTGTCTATCAGATCTATCCTCTGGGGCTGTGTGGCGCCCCCTGGTCCAACGATGGCTCGACGCAAGGAGCGACCAATGACGACGATCACCGCCTGCTCAGGCTCGTGAACGACGGATGGGTCGAGCACGTCTCTAGGCTCGGTGCCACCTGCGTGATGCTCAATCCCGTCTTCGAGAGCGATGCCCACGGCTACGACACGCGCGATTACACGCGCGTGGACGCTCGCCTGGGTACGAACGATGATCTCAAGACCGTCGTGGACGCCTTCCACGAGGCGGGCATCCGCGTGATGTTTGATGGTGTGTTCAACCACGTGGGACGCGGCTTCTGGGCATTCCAGGATGTCATCGCAAAGCGTGCCGACAGCCATTATGCCGGCTGGTTCAACATCGACTGGAACGGTAACTCATCCTATGAGGACGGCTTTGGCTACGAGACCTGGGGGGGCGTCCCCTACCTCGTGAAGCTGAACCACAACAACCTCGACCTCAACGATTACCTGGCTGGCGTCATTCGCGGCTGGGAGAGCGAGTTCGACATCGACGGCCTGCGCTTGGACGTCGCCTACTGCCTTGACCCGGGTTATCTCGGGTACCTGCGGCGCATCGCCAACGAGCTTACCGAGAAGCGTGACGAGAAGTTCATCCTCGTCGGCGAGACGATGTTTGGCGACTATAACCGCTGGATGAATGACGACGCCTGTGACTCCGCCTACAACTATGAGGCCTACAAGGGTCTCTGGTCAAGCATGAACTCCGCCAACATGCACGAGATAGCCTACACGCTTGAGCGCCAGAGCGGCGACAAGCCCTGGGATCTCTACACGGGCAAGCACCTGCTCACCTTCGTCGACAACCACGACGTGCCAAGAATCGCGACCCAACTCACTGACAAGCATCAGCTCGGCTGCCTCTACGGCCTCCTGTTTGGCATGTGCGGCGTGCCCTGCGTCTACTATGGCAGCGAGTGGGGCATCGAGGGTGCCCAGAGCTTCGGCGACCACGAGCTGCGCCCCGCGCTCGACGCACCCCAGTGGAGTGAGCTCACGGACCTCATCGCCGCCTTTGCGGCCGCGCGGCTCCAAAGCGAGGCGCTCTGCATGGGTGACTACCACGAGCTGCAATGCCAGCCCCAGCAGTTGGTGTTCCAGCGCAGCTGCGCAGGCCAGCGCGTGATCGTGGCCGTCAACGCCGCTTCCCAACCCACGACCCTGCACTTCGACGCGGGCTGCGGTCGGGCGGTTGACCTCGTCACGGGCGAGGACCATGACTTTGGCGCGGGCTCTGAGGTGGGGGCGTACTCCTGCCACTACTGGCTCTGCGAGAGGTAGGGGACACCGCTGTTCGCGTCCTCTGCGCGGCACAGGTGTCCACGATGTTCGGGGCCGTCAGTGCGCCTCTCGGGAGGGCCGGGAATTTCCCCGGTCCTCCCACTTGTGAAGGGGGTATGCTGCTCTTTGGGACGAGCGAGTCATGTCACGAAGGGAGGGTCATCCATGGCGGGCGGGAAGAGATTCGTCGCGGTGTTCGATTCAGGCCTCGGCGGCATCAGTGTGCTGCGCCGACTGGTGGACGCCCTGCCCCATGAGGATTTCGTCTATGTGGGTGACTCTGCCCACAATCCTTACGGCGAGAGGAGCCCAAGCCAGATCCTGAGCCTCTCTCGTCAGATAGTGGATGGACTGGTCCGCGAGGGCGCAAAAGCCGTTGTGATCGCCTGCAACACTGCGACGAGCGTCGCTGCGGCGACCCTTCGCAGGGAGCTGTCCACCATTCCCATAGTGGGCGTCGAGCCTGCGCTCAAGCCAGCGACAGAGCACGATTCCCACAGACGCATCCTCGTGATGGCGACGCCCGTTACCCTGCGTCTTGACAAGTACCAGCAGCTCGCCAAGGCCTATGGCTCTGACTCCGAGGTGATCTCCGTCCCCTGCGCGGGCCTGGCCAAGCGTATTGAGCAGGGAAGGCTCGATGAGGCGGACCTGCGCGAGATGATCTCATCCTTGGTGGGAAGGTATCGGGGTACCGTCGACTCGGTGGTTCTTGGCTGCACTCACTATCCCTTCGTTGCCCGCCAGATCCGCGAGGTCGTTGGGGACGTCCCCTTCTTCGATGGGGCGAACGGTGTCACGCATAGGCTCAAGAGCCTTCTTTCGAAGGATCACGCCCTCGCAAAAGATGACGCCGCAGGATCTGTGACCCTGCGCTCGAGCCTTAACGATCCAAAGGTGCTCGAGCGCTACCGACGCTTTCTCAAGATGGAGCTGTAACCGTCGGCTCACGATGAGGCGCATCGGATACATGCTGCCACTACGTTCTGGGCGCTCCCCAAAAGAAGAGGGCGACAGTGCCGGGTCCTGTGTGACAGCCTATGGTCGCGCCGACGTCAAAGTGATGTACGGGTCCGTCAAGTTTGGGAAACTGCGCCTCGATCATGTCGGAGACCGCACGCGCGTCATCCAGGCAGTCGGCGTTGCAGATGAAGGCCTTGCCTGCGTAGTCATCGCCGTCCCGTGCGAGCTGGTGCATGAGTGCGACGACGCGCCTCTCGGCCTTGCCCTTGGTGCGGATCTTCTCCTTGACAGCGAGGGCGCCGTCGGCCTCGACGTTCATCACGGGACAGATCTTAAGCATGCCGCCCACGACGCCCGCCACCTTCGAGATGCGTCCCCCACGCACGAAGAAGCTGAGGTCAGACGAGAAAAACCAGTGCTGCACCTCGAGCCGGTGTATCGTGGCCCACGATGCCAGGTCATCCAAGCCCATGCCAGCGCTCCTGAGCTGGGCCATCCTGTCTACGAGGAGCCCGTAGCCCGACGAGGCGCAGAGCGAGTCAATAACGACCAGCCTGCGTTCGGGAAACACTCGCCTGAGCGCGTCTCGTGCGGCGCAGGCGGAGCCATACGTTCCCGAGATGCCCGATGACAGGGTCACATGCAGCACGTCTTGGCCCGCCTCAAGCAGCGGCGCCCAGAACTCCATGTACTCACCGATGCTGACCTGGGAGGTCTTTACCGTGGCACCCTTGAGCATGCGCGCATAGAGCTCCTTGGGCGCATGCGTCTTGCCAAAATCGTCCTTGCACGGGATGCCGTCGAGCTCGTAGTTGAAGAACACGTATCTGACACCAATCCCATCGAGCCAGGACGGAGTGAGATCTGCGGTGGAACAGCAGGTAAGGGCATAGGTAAGCATGCATTTCCCCTTTGGGTCGAACAAGTCGATGTTTCTTTTCTCCACTACTATAGGACTTTGGGGTGATAATCTGCTGTGAGATACGACCTGACTTTGGTATTTGGCTCCCATTTATGGTGCTATGAGGCCCCCTTGCAACGCCTCCCGTTGGGCGGGGAGACCTTACCCTCGCCCCGGAGCATCCCGAGCGTGCAGGACGAGATCGCCTTGACGTCGCCCTTGCTGAGGTTGAAGTGCAGCAGGGGCAGGCCGGTCCTGGCGGCCAGCTCCTCGATGATCGGGGTGCGCCTGGACACGTTGACGTACCTCCTGTCGGAGGCCTGGCACACGTCGAGCCCGCGGCAGAGGCCCATCACGTCCTCTGAGGAGTACCGGCCCCCGAGCACCTTGACCTGCAGGAGCCTCACGAGCAGCACCGCTAGGTAGCAGACGAGGAAGTGGCCGGTGATCGTGCTCTGCCTCTGCAGGTAGACGGGCCTGGCGTCGAGCTCGGACTTCATGACCCTGAAGCTCTCCTCGATCCTCCAGAGCCGGTGGTAGGTGCCGTACACCTCGCGGGGCGGCATCGAGGTCTCGGAGGTCACGAGCATGTTGTACCCGGCGACCGACCTCGCCTTCCGGATCGCGTCGTGGTTGAGGGTCGCGACGACCCTGGTGTCCTCCCTGACCTCGCCCTCGCCGTCCACGGGCTCGAAGGTGACGTACCTGGCGCTGTCGCCGTACTCGGACCTCCTCGCCGCCGCGAGCCTGAGGGCCCTGGCCTTCTCCACCTGCCTGTTGATCTCGCGGGTCTGCTTCCTCGCGAGGGCGGGGCTGTAGGTGACCACGCGCCTCTCGGGCAGCGCCACCACCCTCCTCCTCCCGCCGGCGTCCGTGACCCCGTACTCGAAGTCGCCGGTCGACGCCTTGTGGCTGAAGGCGACGCCGCCCCGCCCGTCGGGCACGTCCTGCCAGCCCTCGTCCGAGAGCGCCCAGGCGCGCTCCCTCGCCGGGAGGGCCTTGACCGACTTCGAGAAGATGTAGCCGTCGCCTGACAGCACGGCGTCGACGACGTTGTCCGCGCAGTTGAGGCCCTTGTCGGCGACGCGCACGGTCCGCCCCGATATCGCGTTTCTCTCCTTCAGCTGGCTGATGCACCTCTTGAGCTGGGGCCTCTCGCTCTCGTTGCCGGGGAACACGCTCATCGCGATGGGGACGCAGTCGGCGTCGAGGAGGAGCCCCATTCCCACGATGGGCTCGGGCCTGTGCTCCTTGGAGGGGCCCTTCCTCCTGAGCTGGTCCTCGCGGCCGATCTCGAAGTAGAAGTTGGTGCAGTCGAAGTAGGAGGTCGTGGTGTCCCGACCGAAGAGGCCGCCCACGCGGGCGTTGTAGATCTCGACCACCTTCTCGTACTCCTCACCCAGGTAGGCGAGGCCGTCGTAGAGCTGGTCGAGCGTGAATCCCGCCTCGACGCCCTCCATCTGCGGCAGCACGTCGTGGAAGGTCCTCGACTTCGAGCAGGGCGCCACCGCCCGGGCGAGGACCAGGCAGGAGAGCAGGTCCGCGAGCGAGAAGCGGAAGCCGCTCGGGACCTGCAGGAAGGCGAGGTCGCCCCTGACGCCGAGCGAGTCGTCTATGGCCTTGAGGGCGAAGTGGCCGAGGTGCCTCTCGGAGGGGGCGTCCGATATCTCGCGGACCCTCCCCCTCTCCCTCTCGACCCTGCGCTCGGCGTTCATCGAGTCGACCTCGGACCTGAGGTGCGCGATCGGGTCGGCGATCCCCGACTCCCTGAGCTCGTGCTCGTAGCCCACCGCCCTCACGGACCTGTTGACGGTGTGGCCCCGCCCGGGGTCCCAGTGGCTCTCGTAGATCTGGAGATAGAGCCCCTTCTTGTTCCTCGTCCTCTTTAGGAAGTAGGCCATCGTCGCCTCCTGTCAGGTGAAAGCGCCATAACACCATAGCACCATATAGATATCCTACCAGAGACGCCCTTGTCAAGTCAAGTCCCTGCGCATGAAAATACCAGCTCAAGGCTGGTTTTAACGGAAGCGGGCCGCGTTCGTGACCCTAAGGATTCGTGGTGCTAAACGCTAAACACGGGCATAGGTAAGCATGCATTTCCCCTTTGGGTCGAACAAGTCGATGTTTCTTTTCTCCACTACTATAGGACTTTGGGGTGATAATCTGCTGTGAGATACGAGGCGAGGAAGAGGAGCTGATGATGGAGAAGCGTGTCGGAGGACTGGGACAGAGCATCGAGACCCGCTGCGTGCAGGCAGGCTACACACCCAAGAATGGTGAGCCGCGGCAGCTGCCCATTGTGCAGTCCACGACCTTCAAATACGACAGTTCGGACGCCATGGGGCGGCTTTTCGACCTTGAGGAGTCGGGCTACTTCTACACGCGCCTGCAGAACCCCACCAACGATCACGTCGCGGCAAAGATCGCGGCGCTCGAAGGAGGCTCTGCGGCCATGCTCACGAGCTCTGGCCAGGCCGCCAACTTCTTTGCCGTGTTCAACGTCTGCGAGTGCGGTGACCATGTGGTGGCAAGCTCTACGATATATGGCGGTACGTTCAACCTGCTCGCACACACCCTGCGCAAGATGGGCATTGAGTGCAGCTTCGTTTCGCCCTTCTGTAGTGAGGATGAGCTGGAAGCAGCCTTCAGGCCCAACACCACATGTGTTCTTGGCGAGACCATCGCGAACCCCGCGCTCACAGTCCTCGACATCGAGCGCTTCGCTGCGGCTGCCCACGCTCACGGCGTGCCCCTGATCGTTGACAACACGTTTCCAACGCCCATCAACTGCCGTCCCATCGAGTGGGGCGCTGATATCGTGACCCACTCCACGACCAAGTACATGGATGGCCACGGGGCAGCGGTGGGAGGCGCGATCGTGGACTCCGGCAACTTTGACTGGATGGCGCACGCCGAGCGCTTTCCTGGGCTTACTACGCCGGATGAGTCCTACCACGGCATCGTCTACGCAGAGCGCTTTGGCAAGGCCAAGGCCTTCATCACCAAGGCGACCGCGCAGCTCATGCGTGACTTTGGCTCCATCCAGAGTCCGCAGAATGCCTTCCTTTTAAACCTTGGTCTGGAGTCGCTTCACGTGCGCATGCCACAGCACTGCCAGAGCGCCAGGGCGCTCGCCAAGTTGCTCGCAGATAGCGACAAGGTCCTTGCCGTCAGCTACCCCGATCTTTCGGGTGACGAGTCGCATGAGCTTGCCCAGAAGTACCTGCCGCAGGGCTCCTGCGGTGTTGTGAGCCTTGAGGTCGCGGGTGGCCGTGCGGCGGCGGAGCGCTTCCTGGCGGCCCTTCGGGTGTTTGCGATCGAGACGCACGTTGCCGACGCCCGCAGCTGTTGCTTGCACCCCGCGAGCTCGACACATCGCCAGATGAGCGACGACGAGCTTGCGGCGGCGGGTATCTCGCCCGCGACAGTGCGCATGAGCTGCGGGCTCGAGGGCACCGCCGACCTCGTGGCCGACGTCGAGCAAGCGCTTGCCGCCATCTAGCGATGCCGGTCGCAAGGGACACGAGCGTGCCCGATGTGAGAAAAGGCGAGAGAGGCGCCAGGCAAGATACGATTGACTCGAGGCAACTTCGGGGCTATCTCGTAGACGATGACATCGTCTATGGCGCCACGCAGATCTTCGACGCGCTCTCGGACTCAACGCGCTTCCAGATCTTGGGGGTGCTCGTCCAGGGGGAGAGGAGCGTCTCCGACCTGCAGGAGGTAGGCAAGGTCTCGCAGTCCGCGATCTCCCACCAGCTCAGGCTCCTCCGTGACCGGGGTCTGGTGACGGCTAGGCGTGAGGGACAGCGCGTCTTCTACTCCCTGTCAGATGAGCACGTCGCAGACCTCATATCAATTGGTCTCTCGCATGCCGCAGAGCTGGTCACGTCTCAGAAAGACTAGGGGTGGGCCGCTTCGTGTGTGCATGTCATGGAATACTGGCAAAAGTCAGCTGCGTCAGCCGCCATGGTGTTTTGACATATGCCTTAAGGCAGTGTAAAGTCAGAGTTTGTGCAGGGCTCGCTATGGGTCGTGCACATCCGCACGTGTGACGATCCAGGGGGACGGTGCTGCGCCCTCCTTGACACATAGGTGCTCGCGCACCATCATCCCAACGTTCTCAGCTAAGGAGAGAAGCTTTGCCTACAATCAATCAGCTCATTCGCCAGGGTCGCGTGTCGCACAAGGCCAAGTCCAAGAACGCCGCGCTGCAGCACAATCCCCAGAAGCGCGGCGTCTGCACCCGCGTCTTCACCACCACACCCAAGAAGCCCAACTCGGCGCTACGCAAGGTTGCCCGCGTGCGCCTCGTCAACGGCCTCGAGGTCACGGCCTACATTCCCGGCGAGGGCCATAACCTTCAGGAGCACTCCATCGTGCTCATTCGCGGTGGCCGCGTCCGTGACCTTCCCGGCGTGCGCTACAAGATTGTTCGCGGCGCCTATGACTGCGCTGCTGTCCAGGACCGCAAGAAGGCCCGTTCCCGCTACGGCGCCAAGCGCCCCAAGGAGTAGGGGACCGCGCTCCATCTGACATCGCAACCAGTTCTGAGGAGATACACTATGCCGCGTCGTGCAGCAGCTATCCGTCGGGAGGTCACTCCCGACGCTATCTACAACAACCGCCTTGTGACCCAGCTCATCAACAAGGTCCTTCTCGACGGCAAGAAGGCCACCGCCGAGCGCATCGTCTACGGGGCCTTCAAGCTCGTCCAACAGAAGACCGAGCAAGATCCCCTGTCCGTCTTCAAGAAGGCTATGGACAACGTCCGACCTACGCTCGAGGTCAAGCCCAAGCGCGTCGGCGGTGCCACCTATCAGGTGCCTATGGAGGTCAACTCCCGTCGCGCCACCACCCTTGCCATCCGTTGGATGGTCAACTTCTCACGTGATCGCAAGGAGAAGACCATGATCGAGCGCCTCGCCAACGAGATCATGGACGCCGCCAACGGCGTCGGCGCGTCTGTCAAGCGTCGCGAGGACCTCTACAAGATGGCTGAGGCCAATCGTGCCTTCTCTCACTACCGCTTCTAGCCAAACATCAGGAGTAGGGATACATGGCTAAGATCAAGTACGACCTCAAGGACCTCCGTAATATCGGCATCATGGCCCACATCGATGCGGGCAAGACCACCACGACGGAGCGCATCCTCTACTACACTGGAAAGACCCACAAGATAGGTGAGGTTCACGACGGGGCGGCGACCATGGACTGGATGGTCCAGGAGCAGGAGCGCGGCGTGACCATCACGTCGGCCGCCACCACCTGCTTCTGGAAGGACCATGTCATCCAGATCATCGACACGCCGGGCCACGTTGACTTCACCGCAGAGGTCGAGCGCTCCCTGCGCGTGCTCGACGGAGCCGTCGCGGTCTTCGACGCCGTCGCGGGGGTTCAGCCCCAGTCCGAGACCGTCTGGCGTCAGGCGACCAAGTACAATGTCCCCCGCATCGCCTTCATCAACAAGTACGACCGCGTGGGCGCAGACTTCTTCCACGCCATCGAGACCATGAAGGAACGTCTGGGTGCCGTTGCTGTCGCCGCGCAGATACCAATGGGTGCGGAGTCAAACTTCTGGGGTCTCATTGACCTCGTCTCCAACACTGCCTGGGACTTCAAGGAGGACGCCAAGGGCATGATCTATCCCGAGCCCATGGACGCGATCCCCGACGAATTCGTGGAGCTTGCCCAAGAGAAGCGAGACGAGCTGCTTGACGCTGCCTCGAACTTCGATGACAGCCTTACGGAGAAGATCCTCATGGAAGAGGAGATACCCCAAGACGATCTTAAGGCGGCCATCCGCACAGGTGTGCTCACCGGCGAGCTCAACCCCGTCTTCGTTGGTTCAGCCTACAAGAACAAGGGTATCCAGGAGCTGCTCGACGCGGTCGTTGACTACCTGCCGAGCCCGCTTGACGTGCCAGAGATCGATGGCACCAACCCCAAGGGCCAGCCCGAGCTGCGCCATGCGGACATAAAGGAGCCCTTTAGTGCCCTCGCGTTCAAGATCATGACTGACCCCTTTGTCGGTAAGCTCACCTATATCCGCATCTATTCCGGTCAGGCCGAGGCAGGCTCCTATGTCTACAACTCGGTCAAGGGCGAACGCGAGCGCTTGGGGCGCATTCTCGAGATGAACGCAAACGAGCGGGTGGACCGTGAGGAGTGCTCGGCCGGTGACATCGTTGCCTGCGTCGGCCTCAAGAACACCACCACCGGTGATACCCTCTGCGATGAGAAGCATCCCATCGTGCTTGAGTCCATCAGCTTCGCCGATCCTGTCATCGATGTCGCCGTCGAGCCCAAGACCAAGGCCGAACAGGAGAAGATGTCCGTCGGTCTCGCGAAGCTCGCCGAGGAGGACCCGACCTTCCAGGTTCGTACCGACCACGAGACCGGTCAGACCATCATCGCCGGCATGGGCGAGCTGCACCTCGAGATCATCGTCGATCGCCTGCGCCGCGAGTTCAAGGTCGACGCGAATGTCGGCAAGCCGCAGGTCGCCTACCGTGAGACCGCAGGCAAGGCTGTGAGCCACGTCCAAGGCAAATTCGTGCGCCAGTCCGGCGGTCGCGGCCAGTACGGTGACGCCATCATCGACATGGAGCCCATGGAGCCCGGTTTTGGCTACGAGTTCGTGGACGCCACCGTCGGGGGCTCGGTTCCCAAGGAGTACGTCCCTTCGGTGGACAAGGGCATACGGGAGGCTCTGCAGTCCGGCGTCATCGCAGGCTACCCGACGCAGGACATCAAGGTCACGCTTGTCGACGGTTCCTACCACGAGGTCGACTCCTCCGAGGCCGCCTTCAAGATCGCGGGTTCCATGGCGATCAAGAAGGCGCTCGAGCAGTCTGGTCCCGTGCTGCTCGAACCCATCGAGAAGGTCGAGGTCGAGACCCCCGAGCAGTACATGGGCGACGTCATGGGCAATCTCTCGGGTCGCCGCGGCAAGATCGAGGGCATAGAGGACCGCACGAACACCAAGGTCATTCACGCCAAGGTTCCCCTCGGCGAGATGTTTGGCTATGCGACCGACCTTCGCTCGCAGACTCAGGGTCGTGCGAGCTACACTATGCAGTTCGACTCCTACGAGGCCGTCCCCAAGAACATCCGTGACGAGATCGTCTCCAAAAACGGCGGAAGCGCCACATAACTGACCAGCCAGGGCCACCGCCATTATCCGGGTGGGTGGCCGACAGAGGAGCTTCACGCTCATGATGGAGGTAAGCATCGTGCTCAACCAGAAGATCAGGATACGCCTGAAGGGCTATGACCACGAGATCGTGGACCAGTCCGCAAAGCTCATCGTGGACACCGCGCAGAAGACAGGGGCTCGCGTCGCCGGTCCTATCCCCTTGCCCACGAGGCGTAATGTCTATACTGTCATCCGTTCGCCCCATAAGGACAAGGACTCGCGCGAGGAGTTCGAGATGCGCACGCACAAGCGCCTCATCGACATCGTAGACCCCAGTCCGTCGACCGTTGACTCGCTCATGCGCCTCGACCTGCCCGCTGGCGTCGATATTGAGATCAAGCTGTAGGTCTCGACCGCATCCTTTGCGCTGCACGCCCCCTCGCACCACTGATCTTTGGGACGAGGGGGCGTGCCTTCGTATCTTTGTACGCGTGGCTGCCTAGTGTTTGCTGCCTGCCGTGGCGTTGGTCGTCACACCCCGCTCGCTTGCCCTGCCCTCGTCCATGCGCCTGATCTGCCGGGCGATGTAAATCGGGCGATGCTTGCCCTCCATGTAGATGTGGGAGAGGTACTCGCCGATGATGCCGAGCGACAGCAGGATGAGACCGCCTACGATGAGGAGGAGCGAGACGATCGTAGGGTAGCCTGCTGGCGTGTTGTGCAGGACCATCGCGTCGATGAAGACGAAGATGATGTATACGAAGCCGATAAGGGCGAACAGCGCACCGACGTAAGCCGAGAAGAGCAGGGGCACCGAGGAGAACGCCACGAAGCCTGTCGTCGCGTAGTGCAAAAGGGAGCCGAGCGACCACTTGCTGTGGCCGGCGTATCGCTCGTCCGGCTCGTACTCAAAGGGACGTGTCCTGAAGCCCACCCATGAGAAGAGCCCCTTGGTGAAGCGGCTGTACTCGGGCATTGCAAGCAGTGCCTCTGCGACGCAGCGCTTGAAGACACGAAAGTCAGACGCGTCGGGCTCAAGCCTTGTCTCGGAGATGCTGTTGAATGCTCCGTAGAAGCAGCTGCTCAGTTTCGCGCGGAGGCCGCCTTTGCGCCTTGATTGATAGGCGGCGACAACGTCGCATTCGTCTTGGTGTGCGATGAGCAGGTCGTACATCGCAAGCAGGGTCTTGGGACTCTGCTGGAGGTCCGCGTCCATGAAGGCAAGGTAGTCTCCTGTGGCCTGCTGCAGGCCGGCCAGCATAGAGGGCTCCTTCCCGAAGTTGCGCGAGAGCGTGACGACCACCGTGTGGGCCATGCGCCCGTCTGCCTGGACTGCCTCGAGCGCGTGGGAGGTGTTGTCGGTGGAGCCGTCGTTCACGAAGACGAGCTCGAGGCGAAGCTCCTCGCGTGATGAGAAGGTGCGTACCAGCTCCTCGCAGAGGCTGGGAAGCGAGCCTGCCTCGTTCTTGCAGGGAATGATCACGGACAGGTCCATATGTGCTGCGTCCTTGTCTTTGGCTGTGTTGTCCTCACTGCGTTGGGCGGAGAGTCCGTCGCAGTGTTCTCTTATTGTGTCCAATGATATCGATACTCTGGACCCGTGTGGCAAAGTCATTATCATTTGATAACGTACAGTCTGGCCTCCACCGTTGGGTGATGTGAGTGAACGTTTTTTTTCATGCAGATGACTTTGGCATCAACCTGGGGCAGTCACAGAGGATCTTGGAGTGCGCCGAGCGGGGCGTCCTGAACTCGCTCTCCATCATGGCGAACAGCCCGCACTTCGAAGCGTGTGCACGACTCTTGGACGCCGCTCCGCACCATCTCAAGCGAGCCGTTCATGTGAACCTCGTCGAGGGACCCTGTTGCGTCGAGCCCGCCTCCATCCCACTTCTGGCGGGTGAGGATGGCGTCTTCAACCGCAGCTTCGTCGACCTGCTGCGCATGTCGTTGGGCAGGGACCACGATGAGCTTCGTCGTCAGGTGGCGCTCGAGGCTGCAGCCCAGATTTCCAAGGTCACGGACCGCTTCCCCGCGCTTGCGCAGGGGTTGCGCGTGGACGGCCACCAGCACTTCCAGCTCATCCCCGCCGTGTTTGAGGGCATCCTCGACGCGATCTGGAAAGGCGGCTACGCCCTCGAGTACCTGCGCGTGCCCGTAGAGCCCGTGCGGGTGTTTATGAGGCGTGACGTCCTCTTCTCCATACGACCCGTAAATTGGATCAAGCGCCTGGTCCTCGGCTGGTGCTGGGGTCGTGACAGGCGTCTTGCGCGGTCCCTCGTCGGCAGTGGCCACCCCCGCTCCTGTGATGGCCGCTCGGCCCTGTTCTGTGGTGTGCTCTTCTCGGGTGAGATGAGCGTGGAGCGCGTCTGTGCGGTCTTTCCGGCCTACGCAAGCTTGGCCAGGCGCAGGGGCCTGGACATCGAGCTGCTCTTCCATCCTGGTGGTGAGCCTGATGCCGCGAGCTGCCTGAATCCCAAGATGGAGGACTTCGTGGCGTTCTACCAGTCCTCGGGCAGAGGGGTGGAGCATGATGCGCTCATGGGCCTGCGCCTCGACCCGCCCGGCCCCGACGGGCTTCCCACGTTGCACTTCGAGGGGAGTTGTGCATGAGGATAGCTCGATGTCTAGCAAAGGGCCCGCTCGCGCACGGACGCCTCGAGTACGTGCTGGCTCTTCTCGTTCCGCTCGCCACACTCAGCGTCACCTTTGCCCTGAGAGGGGTCTATCCCTTTGGAGACCTCAGTGTTTGCGTCGATGACATGGATCTCCAGTACCTGGGCCTCTTCTCGTGGCTCGGCAGGGTCATGCATGGCCAGGACTCGCTGCTCCATTCGTTTTCTCAGGGCATCGGAGGCAATGGGCTCGCGCTCTTCGCATACTACCTCTCGAGTCCGCTCAATGTCTTGATGTATGCGTTCGATCCTACGCAGAGCGCTGCCTTTCTGAGCCTCATGGTGCTAATCAAGGTGTCGCTTGCGGGACTTACCTGCTACGTCTTCTTGCGCAAGCGCTACGGGGCGGGTGCGATGAGCCTGGTCCTTTCGACCGCCTATGCCCTCTGTGGCTATGCCATCGGCCAGGCAAGTAATATCATGTGGCTCGATGGCTTCTACATGTTGCCGCTCGTCACGTTGGGCGTGTGGCGGCTCGTCCACGACAGGAGCTGTACGCTGCTTTTCTGCACCGTGCTCTATGCCACGCTCGCCAACTGGTACTCAAGCTACATGGACTGCGTCTTCTCCTTGGTCTACCTCATCGCCTGTCTTGTTGCCAAAAGGGATGGGCGCCCTCGCGAGCTGGCGTTGCGCTATGCGGTGACGATGGCCCTTGCCCTTGGGGCCACCGCGGCGCTCTTTCTTCCCTCTGCGCTCAATCTTTTGGCGGGTGCCGAGAGCGGCTTTGGACTAAAGGTTCTTATCAACCCGAAGCCGATCATCATGCCGTTGCACCTTCCTGCCTTCTTTGGCATTGGTGCCAAGGTGGAGATGGGCGAGGCCATCGTCCCCTATCTCTTTACCAGCGCGCTCGCCCTCGTCCTTGCGGTCTTCGCTCTCGTGAGGCCGGGTCTTTCCCGGCGCAGGAGGCTGGCGCTGATCATCCTCGTGGCTGCTCCCCTGCTCGGCTGCATGCTCAAGGGTCCCATGACCATCTGGAGTTGTCTGCGCTATGCGAGCTCGTTCTATTTCAGGCACTCCTACACCGTCTCGTTCGCGCTCGTCATCTGTGCGCGCGAGGGCTATGCGAGCCTTCGTGAGCTGTCCTCTCGGCAGAGGGTGCGCTTGCTCGGCGTCATCTCTGCCGCCCTTGCCGTCTGCGTGGAGCTCTCACAGCTTCTGGTGGATGCCAAGGGCAGCTCTGTGCCGGGAATACCCGCGCGCGTGGCCGAGGTGGCCTGCCTGCTCGTCTTACCCCTACTCGCGGGGTTTCTCGTAGGATCTCGCGAGCCAGCCGCTGAGGAGCAAATCTCGCTGGCGGAAGAAGCTGCATCCTCCTCTCATGCACGAGGTACAATTCGGGTGGTGTCCGTGTCTTTTGCTGCGGCGCTGTGTGTGCTCGTCGCCATTGAGGGCGGCTACAATGCCTGGCTGCTTGAGTCCCGCTTCTCCAATGCCGTGAGCATGTATGCGGGATACCTGGGTGATATCGAGTCCACCTACGAACAGATCAAGGCAGACGCTCGATCTAGCGGCAAGGTGGATGCCGATGCGCTTCTCGTGGGTCAGGCCAGGATCGGCTACAAGGGCGATCGTGCCCATGGCGCTCCGACGACCTGCGAGGGCTTCGTCACGGGCACCCAGCAGATGAGCGAGTACACCTCGGTCGTACGTGGTACGACGGAGACGTTCATGCAGGCGCTGGGCTACACGAACGGCTGCGAGGACATCTTCGGCTACAGCTACAACAGCCCGATGCTGCTCGCGGACACCCTGTTGGGCATGGACTACGTGATCAACGATGAGGCGGTGCCGGGGTCAAAAGCTGACGCCATCGCGTCGCTCCATGGCTTTTCTGCCTATCGCTACCAGGACCTCCTGCCTGCGGCCTACGGCCTCTCTGCGACCGCCACAGGCACGGTCGCATGGGGTTCCCATGCCCTGAGAAACCAGGAGGCGCTCTTTGCAGATGCCACGGGTGTCGGTGGCGCCTACATTGCCGCTCAAGTGGCAGACGCCACGGAAGATCCTTCTGTTAAGTTGCGCACGCTCTCGATCACCTGCAAGGGGGATGGCCCCCTCTACCTCTACTTCCCCGGACTCAGCGCCCAGACGCGCATTGGCTCCAGCTACACCAGGTACACCCTGACAGCCAATGGCAGGGCCCTGCAGGATGTGGGGGGGCGCTTCGGAATGAACATCGTATACGCCGGGACCTACTCCAAAGGCGATGAGGTTACACTGACCGTTATGGATATCACGGCCCAGACGATCGACAGGCATTTTCCTGTTGCCATAGACTCACAGGGCTCAGAGCTGCTCTGGACGAGCCGCTTAAACGAGCTCCTTGAGGCAGGAACGCTCGATATGGATGCATATGCAGCGGGCGTCTCGGCGCTTGATAGTGGCCTCAGGAGCGCGCGCTTTTGCGGCAATACGGCGTCCATTGACTTTTACGCCTCGCGTGACGAGACCCTCTTCCTACGGATTGGCTATGATACGGGCTGGTCGGCCACCGTTGACGGCGAGCCGGCGACGCTCAGGCAGCTCTACACCGCCTTCCTGGGTCTAAGCGTGGGCGCAGGGTCGCACCACATCGAACTGAGCTTCGAGCCACCAGGTCTTACGCTGGGTGTTGTCGTGAGTGTCGTCAGCATCCTCGCCTTCGTGGGCTGGCGCGCCGCAGCGCGCCGCAGGAATGTGCGATGAGCCATGCACGGCTCTGGTGGCGTGACTCGGCTCGGTGGGCTGTGACGCCGTCGTGAGCGTCTTATGTGACGCGGCGCAAAGGTCACGCACCCGTTTGACGAGGTAGCTCTCATGACGGCTCACGTGTACCGGCATAGGGCACGTGCCTGACAAACGTTCAAGGAAGGAGATGGTGGCCATGGCGTATGACCTGTCGAGGTTTATAGAGGCCCAGCAAAGGGACTATGCGATCGCACTCGCCGAGATCAGGGCCGGAAGGAAGCAAAGTCACTGGATGTGGTACATTTTCCCGCAGCTCAAGGGACTCGGTAGAAGCTCGACCTCAGAGTACTATGGCATCGATGGCCTCGGTGAGGCCACAGCCTTTCTAAAGGACGCGTATCTTGGACATAATCTCAGGGAGATCTCATCAGAGCTTTTGGGGATCTCGGATAAGGACGCGCGTCAGGTGTTTGGGAGCCCCGATGACCTGAAGCTGCGCTCATCTATGACGCTCTTTGCCCATGCGGGTCGGGAGGATACCGTATTCAGGGACGTGATCGAAGCGTATTTCGATGGGCGCGAGGACCAGCGTACGCTGCGCCTGTTGGACCTGTGACGACGAGTGCGCTACGGCTCGGACATGCAAGGCTCGTCAGGCATGCCCGTATGCCGTGCTAGGTGCGGCGGCCTACGGACACAGCCGAGGGGGCTTTCGTCTCCTCGCAGCTAGAAGGACGCAAAAAAATTCTGCGCAGACCTTGTGAACACAAAGCCGCGCGTGTACACTAGTCAAGCTGCGTTTTTGGGCAAAGAGGGAGAGCTGTGTCTCTGCAGCTTGCCGTGGTGTCACAGCTGTCCCATGGGACGCGGCATACAGAAGGATGTGGTCCGCTGGGGAGGGGTGGGAAAGCCGCCTCGAGTGTACAGTTGTGCGAGGTCCCAAGACCACCGAGGGTAAGGAACGAGCATGGTCAGTACGATTCTTGGCCGTAAGATCGGGATGACGCAGGTATGGGATGACAACGACAACGTCGTTCCCGTCACCGTCATCCAGGCGGGCCCCTGCGTCGTCTCGCAGGTAAAGACGAAGGAACACGACGGCTACGATGCCGTGCAGATCGGCTTTGGGGACATCAAGCCCAAGCACGTCAACAAGCCCATGCAGGGGCACTTTGATGCTCAGGGCGTCGAGCCCATGCGCTACCTGCGCGAGGTTCGTGTTGAGGATGGTACGGAGCACGCGACGGGCGACACGGTCACGGTCGCGGACTTCGCAAAGGTCAAGGCTGTCGATGTCATCGGTACTTCGAAGGGCAAGGGTTTTCAAGGCACCATCAAGCGTTGGAACTTCTCCCGCGGACCCATGACGCATGGTTCCCGCAACCAGCGTAAGCCCGGCTCCATCGGCCAGTGTGCCTATCCCGCCCGCGTCCGCAAGGGCCTGCACATGGCCGGCCATATGGGAGACGAGCGCGTCACAGTCAAGAACCTCAAGCTGGTTCGCATCGACGAGGAGCAGAACCTCATGCTCATCAAGGGCGCCGTTCCCGGCGGAAAGAACGCCCTCGTCCAGGTCCGCAGGGCCTAAGGCCACGCCAGGCACCAACTGATCCTTAGGCCAGCAAGGGAGACACCATGTCCAAGATTGAAGTCAAGAACGTGCAGGGAGAGGCGGTCGAGACGCTAGAGTTTTCTGATGGCGTCTTTGGCATCGAGCCGAACATCCCGGTGGTGCACCACGTTGTCGTCGCCTATGAGGCGACGCTGCGCCAGGGCACCCACTCTACAAAGAACCGCTCTGCCGTCTCCGGCGGTGGGGCCAAGCCCTATCGACAAAAAGGTACCGGCCGTGCTCGCCAGGGCACCATACGTGCCCCACAGTGGGCTGGCGGTGGCGTCGTTTTCGGCCCCGTGCCCCGTAGTCACGCCAAGCGAGCCAACAACAAGGAGAAGAAGCTCGCCATGAGGTCAGTCCTCTCTGGCAAGCTCGCAGACTCTGAGCTTGTGCTCGTCGATGACTTCTCATTCGAGAAGCCCTCGACCAAGCAGGCCGCAGCGATCCTGAAGGCCCTCAGTCTCACCGACAGGCGCGTCACCCTCATCCTCGACGATGATGATGTGATCACCTATCTCGCCTTTCGCAACCTCCCCCAGGTCATCGTCTACGGCGTCTCGGAGGCCAATACCAGAAACCTCCTCGACAATGGTGCGCTTGTCATGACCACTGCCGTCGCCAAGCAGCTTGAGGAGGTGCTCGCATAATGAACTCACCCCACGAGGTGATCATCCGCCCGATCGTCACCGAGCGTTCCTTCGACCAGATGTCCCTGAACAAGTACAGCTTCGAGGTTGCGCGCAGCGCTCCCAAGGAGGAAATCGCCTCTGCTGTCGAGGCGCTCTTCAACGTTCACGTGAAGAAGGTCAACACCCAATGGGTCAAACCCAAGACCAAGCGCGTTCGCTACGTCGCCGGCAAGACCCGCAGCTGGAAGAAGGCCATCGTCACCGTTGCCGACGGTGAGCAGATAGAGATCTTCGCGAATCAGCAGACTAGCGAGGAGTAGGTAATTCGCCCGCGATCCTGATGGTTCGCGGGCATGTGTGTCGCGAGTGATGGATACGCGCGGTACCGTGGTAGTCCGGCGTCATCACGCAAATCCCTGGACGTGATGGCCAGCGGAAGAAAGGGAACAAAGCAATGGCAGTCAGGCACCTCAAGCCCACGAGCGCGGGACGGCGCTGGCAGACGGTCTCAGACTTCAAGGAGATCACCTCGACCAAGCCCGAGAAGTCGCTCTTGGAGCCCCTGAACAAGAAGGCTGGTCGTAACAACAACGGCCATATCACCACCCGCCACCAAGGTGGCGGCACTAAGCGCAAGTATCGCCGGATAGACTTCAAACGCAAGAAGGACGACGTCCCGGCCAAGGTCGCCACGATCGAGTACGATCCCAATCGTTCTGCCCGCATCGCGCTGCTTCACTACGTCGATGGTGCGAAGGCCTACATCCTTGCTCCCCAGGGCCTTAAGGTGGGCGACAAGGTTATCTCTGGCAAGAAGGACGTCGACATCAAACCCGGCAATGCCATGCCGCTCTCCGAGATCCCCGTCGGCACCCTCGTGCATGCCGTCGAGTTTCAGCCTGGCAAGGGTGCCGCGATGGCTCGTGCAGCTGGCACTTCCGTGCAGCTCATGGGTAAGGACGGTGCCTACGCGGTCCTGCGTATGCCCTCCTCGGAGCTTCGTCGCGTGCTCGTTACTTGTCGCGCCACCATCGGCGAGGTTGGCAATGCGGAGCACTCTAACATCGTTATCGGCAAGGCCGGCCGCAATCGCTGGCGCGGCGTGCGTCCCACCGTCAGGGGGACGGTCATGAATCCGGTTGACCACCCGCATGGAGGCGGCGAGGGCAAGAACCACACCTCCGGTCGCCCGTCCGTCACGCCCTGGGGCATCCCAACTAAGGGCAAGAAGACGCGCGATCCCAAGAAGGCCAGCAACCATCTCATCATCCGTCGTCGTCGTTCCAAGTAGCACACGAGCAAGAGGAGATCGAACGTATGAGCAGAAGCCTCAAGAAGGGTCCGTTTGTGGAGACTCGCCTCCTTGCGCGTGTCGCCGCCATGAATGAGTCAGGTAAGAAGGAGGTCATCAAGACCTGGTCGCGCGCCTCGACCATCTTCCCCGAGATGGTTGGACACACAATTGCCGTTCACGATGGCCGCAAGCACGTGCCCGTCTACATCACCGAGTCCATGGTCGGTCATAAGCTGGGCGAGTTTGCCCAGACCCGCACCTTCCGCGGGCACAAGAAGGATTAGGGGGTGCGTGGATAATGGCTAGTAACTCCGCTTCCAATGAGGTCCGTGCCACCGCCAAGTATGTGCGCATGGCTCCTCGTAAGGTCCGTATGGTCGTCGACCAGATCCGCAGCCTCCCGGTCGAGAGGGCCCTCGAGGTCCTGCGCTTCTCGCCCCGCTCCGCAACCGAGCCGGTTGCCAAGGTCGTGCAGTCTGCTGTTGCCAATGCCGAGAACAACAACGGCCTGCGCGCTCGCAATCTCGTGATCAAGAGCGCCTACGTCGACGAGGGTCCCACGCTCAAGCGCATCCGCCCGCGTGCGAAGGGTTCTGCATCGCGCATCCACAAGCGCACGAGCCATATCACCGTCGTCGTCGCACCTGGAAAGGGGGCGTAGGGAAAGCATGGGTCAAAAAGTTCAGCCTACGGGCTTTCGTCTTGGCATCACCGAAGAGTGGCGTTCCCGTTGGTACGCCGATAAGAAGGGCTATGCCAAGAGCCTTGGCAACGACCTTGAGATTCGTAAGTTCTTGGGAAAACGTCTCGCCAATGCCGCCCTTTCTCGTGTTGACATCGAGCGTGCGGGGGACAAGGTCAGGATCACCATCTACACGGCCCGCCCTGGCATCGTCATAGGCAAGAAGGGTGCCGACATTGACGCCCTGCGCATTCAGCTCGAGAAGATCGTCAAGGCCGAGAAGGGCCACGTCAACGTGGACGTCATCGAGGTCAAGCGCCCTGAGCTCGATGCCCAGCTTACCGCCCAGTCCATCGCCGAGCAGCTCGAGGGCCGCATCGCCTTCCGCCGTGCCATGCGCAAGGCCGTCCAGACCGCCCGCAAGTCAGGTGCCCAGGGCATTCGCATCCAGTGCTCCGGCCGTCTGAACGGTGCCGAGATGGGCCGTCGTGAGTGGTATCGAGAGGGCCGCGTGCCCCTGCACACCCTGCGCGCGAAGATCGGCTTCGGAGAGTCGACTGCCCGTACGACCATGGGTGCCGTAGGCGTAAAGGTATGGGTCTACCTCGGCGAGCAGCTCCCCGGTCAGCCTGCCCTGCGCCCCGAGCTCGAGGGCACGAGCAGCCGTCCTCGTCGCGGCCGTAACGAGAGGAGGGGTCGTTAATGCTGGCTCCCAAGCGCGTCCTTCACCGCAAGGTCCAGCGTGGCTCCATGAAGGGCCATGCCAAGGGCAACACCGAGTTGCACTTTGGCGCCTGGGGCCTCCAGGCACTTGAGGCCCACTGGATCACCAACCGTCAGATCGAGGCTGCCCGTATCGCCATGACGCGTCGGATGAGGCGCGGAGGCAGAGTCTGGATCACCATCTTTCCCGACAAACCCGTCACCAAGAAGCCAGCCGAGACGCGTATGGGTTCCGGCAAGGGCAACCCGGAGGAGTGGGTGGCCGTCGTCAAGCCCGGGCGCATCATGTTCGAGATTGCCGATGTCGACGAGCTAACGGCCAAGGAGGCCTTGCGTCTCGCTCAGCATAAGCTTCCCATCAAGACGAAGATCATCGCCCGCACCGAGCAGGACGGGGAGGCATAGTAGATGAAGTATAGGGACATTCAGGAGCTCTCCGACGAAGAGCTTAGCCAGAAGCTCGAGGATGGTCGTACGGAGCTCTTTAACCTCCGCTTCCAGATGGCCACGAGCCAGCTGGATAACACTGCCCGCGTCACGATCGTCAAGCGTGACATCGCTCGCGTCCAGACCGAGATGCGTGCTCGCCAGATCGCGGCGGAGAAGTCCGCTGCCCAGAAGTAGATCGCAGGAAAGGCAAGAAATGGCAGATACCGAAGGCAGGAACGCACGTCATGTCCGCACCGGTGAGGTCATCTCACGTTCCGGCGACAAGACCATTGCCGTGCAGATTACCTATCGCAAGCACCACCCCAAGTACGGAAAGATGATGACCATCCACAAGAAGCTCCATTGCCATGACGAGAAGAACGAGTGTGGCATAGGCGATAGCGTTCGCGTCATGGAGACTCGTCCGCTGTCCAAGACTAAGCGTTGGCGCGTTGTGGAGATCGTGGAGAAGGCAAAGTAGCGATCGTATCAACCACACCCAGACAGGCACATCGCCTGTAGCGTCGTGCCCCCGCTCGGGGCAGTGTTCGGAGGAACTGCAATGATTCAGATGGAGACCATGCTTAACGTCGCTGACAACAGTGGCGCGAAGCGCGTGAAGTGCATCAAGGTCCTTGGTGGCTCCAAGCGCCGTTACGCTGGCCTTGCCGACGTCATCATGTGCGCCGTGCAGGAGGCAACGCCCGGCGGGCAGGTGAAGAAGGGTGACATCGTACGCTGTGTCATCGTTCGTACGGCTAAGGAACAGCGTCGCAAGGACGGTAGCTACATCAAGTTCGATCAGAACGCCTGCGTCCTGGTCGACAAGGATGGTGAGCCCAAGGGTACGCGTATCTTTGGGCCAGTCGCTCGTGAGCTGCGCGACCATAAGTATATGAAAATCGTTTCGCTCGCGCTCGAGACGCTGTAGGGAGTGAGCAGCATGCCTAAGATGAAGATCAGGAAGGGCGATCAGGTCCAGGTCTTGTCCGGCAAGGACAGGGGTGCTCGCGGTGAGGTCATTCGCGCCATCCCGTCTGAGGGCAGGGTCGTCGTTCGTGGTGTCGCCATGGTGAAGAAGGCCCAGAAGCCCAATCAGATGGGGCAAAACGGCGGCATCATTGAGAAGGAGTCAGCGATCGACGTCTCGAACGTAGCGCTGATCGATCCCAAGACCGATACTCCGACCCGTGTCGGCTATCGATTTGGCACAGATGGCAAGAAAGTGCGCTATGCCAAGAAGTCTGGCGAGGAGATTTAGAAACAGCGACCGCGTGAGCGTCGCATACGCCGCACGGCGCATGGGGCGACAGCACTGCGGTGCATAGTCGCGCCCTGTGAATGCCACCTGACAGTGTGACGCGCACTGTCAGGTGGCTTTGTCGTACCGTTCTGGCGCGCTGAGGCGCGAGTGGCAGTCCCGCCCGCACTGCCACTCGCGCCCGGGCGCACCCAGACCTCAGCCGGACACTGCCACTCGCCCTTGAACGCACCACCTCGGCGCGCTTCACGCCCGAGTGGCAGTGCGAGTTGTGTTGTTAGGTGTCTCTGAGCGTGTCTCGATGGCTAAATTATGAACTTGAAGTGCACCGACAAAATGGGACTCTATATGTTGCAGGGGTGTCATCGGGCCCCTTTCACCCTCATATTTTTGCGATCTATTCAGTACGCCAATAAGCTTGTACGTATCTCTCATATTTTCAGCTATTATATTCTATAATATTCATTATTTTAGTATCTATTTAACCTTCCACCCTGTATGGTAGGTATCTCTAGTCACAATGGGCGGAAGGGGGAGATATGATTATTCTCAGTCACAAAAGTGCGCTTGGGATCTGGCGAGCGACGGCAAGAGAATATGAGGACGATGAGACGGTGACAAGCCAAGGTAGCATCGGCTTCGCGTCTCATCATAGTTGGGAGCCATCTATCCCTTTCAAATCCTTGCACGTAATGGATCTCTCCCAACTAAGCTTGGCGGTTTCAGTGAGTGAGGTTCGAGCTGCCCTGAGGCAACTTGGTCCATGGTTGGAGCCTGCGCTCGTAGATGGACACGTTCATTTGCTCTTTCCTATGCACAGAAAGAGAATCGTGGTGCCTGGCGTCAAAAGCCATAGCTGGTGTGGGGGATTACATAGGCGCGCTTTCTACCGTGTGAGTAAAGACGTGCTTCTCAGTAGTCCAGAGTTCACGCTCTTACAGCTCGCGTATGGCTCGACACTTGCCCGTTCGACCTTATTGTCTCTTGAGTTTTGTGGATTCTATAGTAAAGCAAATGGGAGTGAATCAAAATTGCGCACAAGGCGTGCACCACTTACAACGCCGTTACGCATAGGATCCCTAATCGATGAACTGCCGGGTGCACATGGCATCAGATTGATCAAGCGCACGCTGCCATACCTAATGGCGGGCTCTGCATCTCCCATGGAGACAAACGTGGCGATGCTGGCCTGTCTTTCGCGATGCTATGGAGGCTATGGGCTGGCGATTCCCAGGTTTAACCAGACCATTAAGCTTTCGAAGGAGGGAGAACGTATCATGGGAATGAATGCCATCACGGCTGATTTGGTATGGCCGAACGCGTATGTGGCTGTAGAGTACAACAGTACGGAAGAACATGGCCTTGATCCTGACAAGACCGACAACAGTTCCGTACAGATGCGAGAGATCCTTCACAAGCTTGAGAGGCGACGCAAGAGGGATGAGATGCGCGTTTCGGCCCTAAGTGCCTCAGGATGGAAGACATTTCCTCTTGTAGGCGCGCAGGTATATAACTGTCAGAGTTTCGATGCAGTTATCAGGGCTATAGCGAATGTGCTTGGCGAGAAGGTTCGTGAGGAGACGTCAGACTTCCAGAGGAAGCGCGCGCTATTGAGGCAGGAGGTGTTGGAGCTGGAGGATCAGTAGCCCCTCTGTGAATGACATGGCGAAGATACTAAGGTGATGCGCACTTTACTGCGGTATATGCGGACCAATTTCGTCAATGGACGACATTGCAGTCGTTACGTCTGTTCCTTGGGGCACCTCACTGCCACTCGCGTCCGTGCGTGCCGCCCTGTTCACGCTCATGCACGAGTGGCAGTCCCGATCGCACTGCCACTCGCCCTCGAGCGTGCCCGGACCCTGGTCTCGCACTGCCACTCGCCTTCGAGCGTACCGACCCGGTACGTTCACGACCGAGTGGCAGTGTGGGTTGCACTGCCACTCGGCCCCGAGCGTGCCCAGGCCCCCTCCCTGCACTGCCACTCGCCTTCGAGCGTACCGTCCCGGTACGTTCACGCCCGAGTGGCAGTGTGGGTTGCACTGCCACTCGCGCCCGGGAGCACCCAGAACCCGCCCCCGCACTGCCACTCGCCCCCGAGCGTGCCCGGACCCCTCCCTGCACTGCCAGATGGTTCCTTGTAACGCGGTCTCAGAAGAAAGGCTCGCGGGTCGGAAGGATTATGAATATGCTCTGGCTTTTTTCTTTCAGCCAGTCCACTTGCCACAAAGCCCTACCATGTATTTCTGCGTGTGACTTCTGTTTATGGCGAGATGGGCGGGATGCTGCCCAGAGTTATGGTGTTTCTGGCTTTTGCCTTTTGGAGGCCGCACGCTCGCAATGGCTCCTGGCCTGAGATGCCACGGTCCAGGGGGCGCGAGGCTAACCGCAGGTCATGATCAGGCTGCGTGTCGTAACGAGTTGCGGTACGCATTACGTCGTGGCGTCAGGCCAACCCCGCGCTAAACACCACCACAGCTAAGGAGAGCGTATGGCAGATGGATCCACGTACGTGCCGCGACTCAAGGAGAGGTACTTCTCCGTCGTGCGCGACGAGCTTCGAAAGAAGTTCGACTATAAGAATGTCAACCAAATTCCCAAATTCGAGAAGATAGTTGTCAACATGGGTGTCGGCGAGGCCGCCACCGATTCGAAGGCTATCGACGGAGCCGTAGCTGATCTGCGCACCATCACTGGCCAACAGCCCATCGTCACCCACGCTCGCAAGTCCATCGCGACCTTCCACCTGCGTGCGGGCATGCCTATCGGCGCTAAGGTGACACTTCGCGGAAACCGCATGTGGGAGTTTCTCGACCGTCTCATTTCCATCGCCATCCCGCGTGTCCGTGACTTTCGCGGAATCAGTCCAAAGTCCTTCGATGGCCATGGCAACTTCTCGATGGGCGTGACCGAGCAGCTAATCTTCCCCGAGATTGACTATGACAAGATCGACCGCACGCGTGGCATGGACATCACCATCGTCACCACTGCCAAGACCGACGAGGAGGGCAGGGCGCTTCTCGAGTCCTTCCACTTCCCGTTCAAGAGGAACTAGGAACAGAAGGCACGTTGCCCTGACGTGGGTCGGGCATTTTTAAGAAGGAGGATCTGTGGCAAAGACATCGATGATCGTCAAGGCTTCGCGCGAGCCGAAGTACTCGACGCGCAAGCAGAGCCGCTGCCAGCGCTGTGGGCGTCCCCACTCCGTCTATCGCAAGTTTGGCCTCTGCCGCGTGTGCTTCCGCGAGCTTGCGAGCAAGGGCGAGCTTCCTGGCATCCGTAAGGCAAGCTGGTAGGCCAAAGCTCTGGCGTACAGGCGCTCTTGCTATGGGTGGGCGCGAACCGTACGCACAGTTTCATCATGAACTAAGGAGAAGGAATCAATGAAGGTTACTGACCCGATCGCGGATATGTTGACGCGCATCAGAAACGCGAACTTTGCTGGCAAGACTGAGGTCTCTATGCCCTCGAGCAAGGTCCTCGTCGAGATAGCCCGTGTCATCTATGAGGAGGGCTACATCAAGGGCTATGAGGTCGAGGACACCAAGCCCCAGAAAACCCTGCACGTGCAGCTGAAGTATGGTAAAAAGAATGCACGCATCATCCGGGGTATCAAGCGAATTTCAAGGTGCGGGCTGCGCATCTACTCATCCGCAGATAAGCTACCTCGCGTCCTCGGTGGTCTTGGCACCGCTGTCATCTCGACGTCCAAGGGCATGATGTGCGATCGCGATGCTCGCAAGCTTGGCATCGGCGGCGAGGTCATGTGCTACATCTGGTAAGGCCAGACAGGAAGTAAGGAGGAGAGACAATGTCTCGCATCGGTAAGAAGCCTGTCACGGTCCCTGCCGGGGTTACTGTGACCATCAACGGCCCCGGCGTCTCCGTCAAGGGCCCAAAGGGGGAGCTACAGCGCAGCTTCTCTGATCTTGTGACCGTTACGTTGGAGGACGAGCAGGTTCTCGTTACCCGCAACGACGATACCCAGGCGTCCAATGCCCAGCAGGGTCTCACCCGTACGCTCGTGCACAATATGGTGGTTGGTGTGTCCGAGGGCTTTGAGAAGAAGCTTGAGCTTACGGGCGTCGGCTATCGTGCACAGCTCAAGGGCAAAGACCTCGACCTCTCCCTTGGTTACTCACATCCCGTCGTGTTCACCTGCCCCGAGGGCATTTCCTTCGAGGTTCCTGACAATACCCACATTACGGTTAAGGGCATCTCTAAGGAGCAGGTCGGACAGGTCGCAGCAGAGGTGCGCGCCAAGAGGCCACCCGAGCCGTACAAGGGTAAGGGCATACACTACGAGGGTGAGCACATTCGCAGGAAGCTCGGTAAGGCCGCCAAGTAGGCGAGGCCCTGACCTCGTCTGGGTCATGTAAGTAGTCCAGCCTTGCCGCCATCAGGCCTCGTGCCTGTGCAGAGGAAAGTCCGTCACCCTGTCAGGTGGCGGCGACGTGAAGGAGAAGGAATGAACAAGCACAAGGCAAAGCACGCGGCACTCAAGCGTCGGCAGCGCCGCGTCCGCGCCAAGATCTTCGGCACCGCAGAGCGTCCGCGCCTGACTGTTCACCGCACCAATGCGCACATCTACGCGCAGGTGATCGATGATGCAGACAGCAAGACCATCTGCTCTGCCTCCACTCTGAGCTCGGAGTTTCGCGAGACCGGCAAGCTCGGCTCCAACAAGGAGGCGGCTGAGCTCGTCGGTAGGCTCATTGGTCAGCGAGCTCTTGAGAAGGGTGTCACCGAGGTCAGGTTCGATCGCGGGGGACGTATCTACCATGGTCGTGTGAAGGCTCTCGCAGACGGTGCCCGTGCAGCGGGCCTGAAGTTCTAGGAGGATTTGAATGCCACGTGATCGTAAGCGCCAGAATGACTCCGACCTTCAGGAGCGCGTCGTCTACATCCACCGTGTGTCAAAGACTGTCAAGGGCGGGCGTCGCATGAGCCTGCTGGCCCTCGTGGTCGTTGGTGACGGCAAGGGCAATGTTGGTATCGGCATGGGGAAGTCCGCCGAGGTGCCCCTGGCGATCCAGAAGGGCGTCGATGACGCTAAGAAGAGCATGTTCAAAGTCCCTGTTACCGAGGGAGGATCCATCCCTCACGCCGTCGAGGGTCACTATGGCGCCGGCCGCGTCCTCATCAAGCCTGCCATCGAGGGTACCGGCGTCATCGCAGGTGGGCCGGTGCGGCCGCTCTTCGAGCTTGCTGGTATCACCAATGTGTTGTCCAAGTCTCTTGGTACCGACAACGCCCTCAACATCATCAAGGCGGCCGCCGTGGGCCTGAAGTCCCTCTCCAGTCCCGAGGAGGCTGCCGAGCGTCGTGGCCTGAGCGTTTCCGAGATGTTCAACGGAAAGGAGGCATAAGCCATGACAGACGAGAAAAAGCTCACCGTCAGGCTCGTGCGCAGCGCCGTTGCCTCCGTCAAGAAGGACCAGACCCTTACCTGTCGCGCCATGGGACTTCGCAGGATAGGCGACGTCTCTAAACTTCCTGACAATCCGAGTGTCCGCGGAATGATCTTCAAGGTCAAGCACCTTGTTGAGGTTGAAGAGAACTAGGAGTCACCCACTATGCAGCTCAATGATCTTCGTCCCGCCGAGGGGTCCAGAAAGGCTCGCAAGCGCATCGGGCGCGGAAACTCCTCAGGCCATGGCACCACGGCCGGCCGTGGCTCCAAGGGTCAGCTTTCCCGTGCTGGCGGCGGCAAGGGCGCGGGCTTCGAGGGCGGGCAGACCGTCTTGGCCATGCGCCTGCCAAAGCTTCCCGGCTTCAAGAATCGCAATCGCGTCGAGTACGCGCCTGTGAATGTCTCGCGCCTTGACAAGCTGTTCTCCGATGGCGATACCGTCGATGCCGAGAGCCTCGTGGCTGCAGGCGTCATCAAACACGACTACATTCCGGTTAAGGTCCTTGGCGACGGTGAGCTCACAAAGAGGCTCACGGTCAAGGTCGATAGGGTCTCCGCCTCTGCTCAGTCCAAGATAGAGGCCGCCGGAGGAAAGGTTGAGGAGGCGTGCTAAAAGGGGTCGCAAACGCTTTTCGCATTCCTGAGCTCAGGGGTAAGATCCTCTTTACCATAGGGATTCTGCTCCTGTACCGGCTGGGTGCGTATCTGCCCGCGCCTGGTATCCCGTTCAAGGACATGATTGACGTTGGCGAGAAGCTCTCCGCAGGCAACGGTGCCATTGCGGTGCTTAACCTGTTCTCAGGAGGGGGTCTCTCTCGCGTCTCGGTCTTTAGCCTGGGAATCATGCCCTACATCACGGCTCAGATCATCATGCAGATGATGCAGGCAGTCATACCCTCGCTCGCCGAGATGGCCAAGGAAGGAGAGGCAGGACAGCGTAAGATCACGCAGTACACGCGCTACGTCACCATCGCGCTTGCTCTCATCAACGCCATTGGCTACCTCTTCCTGTTCAGGGCACAGGGAATCAACTTCTCTCAGATGCAGGGTGTATCCGAGACGCTGGAGAGCATCATCGTGGTTCTCGTACTTCTCACGGGTGCTATCCTCATCATGTGGATGGGCGAGGTGCTCACGCAGCGTGGTATCGGCAACGGTATGTCGCTGATCATCTTTGTCAATATCATGGCTGGCCTTGGACCCACCTTGGTGAGAGAGTGGACTACGCAGGACACAGGTTCGATCATTACCGTGATCACACTTCTGGTAATCATGGCAATCATTCCGGTGATCGTGTTTATCGAGCGAGGGCAGCGTCGCATCCCCGTCCAGTACGCAAAGCGTGTCGTGGGTCGTCGTATTATGGGTGCCAATGCCACCTATTTGCCGATCAAGGTCAACACAGCCGGCGTCGTGCCCATCATCTTCGCGTCGGCGGTCCTCTACCTGCCTGCTCAGCTCGCCGTGTTCTTCCCGAACGTCGGCTGGATCCAGACCATGGCCAGCGCGCTCTCGAGCGGGGCGGTCAACTGGGTCCTTTCCGTCCTGCTGATCGTGTTCTTTGCGTACTTCTACACGTCAATGGTGTTCAATCCCGACGAGACGTCCGATCAGCTTCGTAAGGCTGGTGGCTTCATTCCGGGTGTCCGTCCGGGCAGCGCGACGTCAGCCTACATCAAGGATGTGCTTGATCACATCACGTTGCCAGGGGCTCTCTTCATGGCAGCGCTGGCGGTCATACCGTCGATTCTGTTCTCACTGACGGGAAACACGCTTCTGCAGTCATTTGGCGGCACCTCGGTGCTGATTATGGTTGGCGTTGCGATGGACACGATCTCGCAGTTGGAGTCGCAGCTCAAGATGCATAACTATGAGGGATTCTTTAAGTAGGGTTGCAAGAGGGGGTTGGGGCGTGTGACTGCGGTGAATGCGCGCGGCATCAAGTCTTAATGTGTCAGTGTAGTCAGACTACCTTGACCCTCTCACGGTGTTTTTCTCACCATGAGCTGTTTGCATTGCCGCGTGTCATGCTGTGGGAGGTAGACTAGGGGTATCGAGTGGTATCTCATGCGGCAACCACGATGGAGAGAAGGGAAGCATGAATATCGTTCTTCTAGGTGCGCCAGGCGCAGGCAAGGGCACCCAAGCCCAGAAGCTTGTCGATGACGTCGGCATTGCCCATATCTCGACCGGTGACCTGCTGCGCGCGGCAGTGAGCGCCCAGAGCAAACTTGGCATGGAGGCTAAGGGCTACATGGACGCAGGCAGGCTCGTTCCCGATCAGCTGGTCATCAACTTGGTCAAGGAGCGCCTGCAGCAGGATGACGCTAAGAAAGGCTTCATCTTGGATGGGTTTCCACGAAACACCCAACAGGCTGTGGTTCTGGATTCCGAGCTGGAATCTATGGGAATTAAGCTCGACGTCGCCCTGCTCGTTGACGTTAAGCCGGAGGTCATCATCAATCGTCTGAGCCTGCGTCGCACCTGTCGCGACTGTGGCTACACCGCAGCGATTGGCGTCGATAGCTGTCCGCGCTGCAGTGGTGAGATGTATCAGCGTGATGATGACAGGCCAGAGACCATCGCAAGGAGGCTCGACACCTACCAGAACCAGACTGCTCCACTCATCGAGTACTACTGCGGTCGCAAAATCCTTAAGGAGGTAGACGGAGACAGGCCAGTCGACGAGGTGTACGCCGACGTGAGGTCTCTGCTTGGCCTATGATTCACATTAAGTCAGCAGCTGAGATCGAGGAGATGAAGCATGCGGGTTCGCTCGCCAAGCAGGCTCTGCGTTTGGCGGGGACGATGGTGCGTCCTGGCGTCTCGACGCAGGAGATTGACTCCTCGGTCGAGAGCTTCATTCGCTTGCATGGCGCCATTCCCACCTTCAAGGGATACGGTGGTTTTCCCGGTAGCATTTGTGCCTCAGTGAATGAGCAGATCGTGCATGGCATTCCCTCTCCGGAAGTCTTCCTGAACGAGGGGGATATTATCTCCATCGACACTGGAGCGACGTTTGGCGGCTGGGTGGGTGACAATGCTTGGACCTTCTACGTGGGAACTCCCTCCGATGAGGTGAGGGGCCTTTGCGAGGTCACGCGCGACTGCCTGAGGTGTGGCATCGAGCAGGCTGTCCCCGGGAATCACCTGGGTGACATCGGCCATGCGGTCCAGCAGCTTGCCGAAGGGAGCGGCTATGGCGTCGTGCGCGAGTACGTGGGTCATGGCGTGGGCCACACGATGCATGAGGATCCCAATGTCCCTAACTATGGTAAGAAGGGACGAGGCGTCAAGCTGCAAGTCGGCATGGTCATTGCCATTGAGCCCATGATCACCCTTGGAGTACGCGAGAACCATACGCTCGGCAACGGTTGGACGGTCGTCACCGATGACGGAAAGGTGGCTGCGCACTACGAGAACACAGTCGCCATAACCAAGGATGGGCCTGTGATACTCACGCAGGATGACAACGGACCTTGGTGTTCCATGCAGGGCGGCGAGCAGTAGACCGGCTAGGCTAAGGGACGGGAGGCGGCGAAGGTTCTGCCGAATTCTCAAGCGGACCGCAGGAGGTACCCTCTCTGCAGGGAATATGAAGTTCCCTGTGGAGTGGATGCCTTGTTCTTTTTTATGTATGATATATGGTTGCTGCTGTTAGCAAGAGAAAGTAGGTAAGGTGGCTAAGACGGATGGAATCGAGCTTGAGGGTAAGGTCATGGAACCTCTCCCCAACGCGATGTTCAACGTGGAGCTCGAAAACGGCAAGACAATCCTCTGTACCATCTCGGGTAAGATTCGCATGAACTACATACGGATCTTACCGGGGGACAGGGTCGTCGTAGAGATCTCCCCCTATGACCTCACGAGGGGTCGTATCACCTACCGCTACAAGTAAGAGGCAGGTTTTGCATGGCCAGAGGGAATGCGCACGAGGGCCTCGCGCGTCGTGGCCATGCATGTGCGAGGGATGTTCACGTCTGCGGCTGGACGTCAAGATAAGGCAGGTCAGCTCCACCTGGCACTGTCGGTGTGGTATCGGTTTGTGTAAGAACTACCGGAAGGAAAGCGCAATGAAGGTACGTCCTTCGGTTAAGAAGATGTGCGATAAGTGCAAAATCATCCGTCGCCATGGCAAGGTTTACGTGATCTGCGAGAACCCCCGCCACAAGCAGCGTCAGGGCTAAGAGAGGAGCTCGAAGTTGGCACGTATCAATGGTGTCGACCTCCCGCGCGACAAGCGTACCGAGGTCGGTCTTACCTATCTGTATGGCATCGGCGCGTCGAGCGCCAAGAGGATCTGCGCCGACTGTGGCGTGAACCCCGACACCCGCGTTAAGGACCTGACCGAAGATGAGGTCACAAGGATCCGTGACTACATCGACGCGAACTTCACCACCGAGGGTGATCTACGTCGCGAGGTTCGTCAGAATACCGCCCGCCTGATGGAGATTGGCTGTTACCGTGGCCTTCGTCATCGCAAGGGCCTCCCTGTCCATGGACAGCGCACGCACACTAACGCTCGCACCCGCAAGGGCAAGAAACGTCAGATCGGCGCGAGGAAGAGGGGCTAGGGAACAAGTATGCCACAAAAGAAGAATCAGCACACGACGCGTGTCCGTCGCGCGGAGCGCAAGAATATCGCTGTGGGTCAGGCCCATATCAAGAGCACGTTCAACAACACGATCATCTCCATCACCGATCCGGCGGGTAACGTCATTGCCTGGCAGTCGGGTGGTACCGTCGGCTTCAAGGGCTCTCGCAAGTCCACGCCCTTTGCGGCCCAGGTCGCGGCTGAGGCTTGTGCAAAAGCTGCCATGGAGCATGGACTTCGCAGGGTGGCCGTATTCGTGAAGGGTCCCGGTTCCGGACGCGAGACCGCCATTCGCTCCTTGCAGGCCGCCGGTCTCGAGGTTTCGGGCATCCAGGACAAGACCCCCATTCCGCACAACGGTTGCCGTCCGTGCAAGCGTCGTCGCGTGTAGTAAGGAAGGACAGTAGCAATGGCAATCGATAGGACCCCTGTCCTCAAGAGGTGTCGCCAGCTCGGCATCGACCCCGTTGTCATGGGCATCAACAAGGAATCTCATCGCCAGCCTAAGCGTCGTCGGCGCCAGGAGAGCGAGTATGGCATGCAGCTGCGCGAGAAGCAAAAGGCCAAGTTCATCTACGGCGTTCTCGAGAGGCAGTTTCGTGGCTACTACGACAAGGCCATGAAGACCAAGGGTATCACCGGTGACAACCTGATGAGCCTGCTTGAGTGCCGTCTGGATAACGTCGTGTACCGCCTTGGCTTCGCCCGTACCCGCAAGGAGGCTCGTCAGACTGTTCGCCATGGTCACATCATGGTGAACGGCCGCCGCGTGAATATCCCCTCCTACCAGGTAAAGGCTGGTGATGTCGTAGCTGTGGCCTCCAAGGCCAAGGACCTGCTCCCCATCAAGGAGGCCATCGTCGCCTCCAACGGCAAGGCCGCACCTGCTTGGCTCGAGGTCGACATCGAGAAGCTCCAGGGAAGCGTTCTGCAGATCCCGGTTCGCAACCAGATCGACCTTGAGATCGACGCTCAGCTGATCGTCGAGCTCTACTCCAAGTAAGCGACGACTGCAGGAGGACATGTCCATGTCAGAATTCATTCGACCGCAAGTTTCCGTCGAGGAGATCAGCGACAACATCGCCCGCATCACGGCTGAGCCGCTTGAGCGCGGCTACGGCGACACGCTTGGCAACTCCCTGCGTCGCGTACTGCTTTCCTCCTTGGAGGGTGCGGCGGTCGAGGCTATCAAGATAGACGGCGTGCAAAAGGAGTTCGACACAATCGAGGGCGTCTACGAGGACGTCACAGACATCGTTCTCAACGTCAAGGGACTCGTCTTCAAGAGTGTGGGGACCGGTGCCGACGCGACCGCCACCATCAACGTCGACGGTCCCTGCACCGTGACGGGCGCAGACTTTAAGGTACCGTCCCAGTTTGAGCTCGTGAACGGGGACCATGTCGTGTGCACCCTCGGTGAGGGGGCCAACCTCTCCATGCAGATGCACATAGGCGTTGGTCGTGGCTATGTGTCTGGGGCCGAGAACGAGGGCAAGAACGATCCCATCGGTTATGTGTGCGTCGACTCGCTGTATTCTCCGGTGCGTCGTTGTGCCAAACTCGTCGAATCCTGTCGTGTCGGCCAGCGTACCGACTACGATCGTCTCATCCTTGAAGTCGAGACCAACGGATCTGCCTCTCCGCGAGAGGCGGTGGTCGAGGCGGCCAACATCATCAACCAGCACATGAGCGCGTTCATGAGCCTGACCGCCGAGGAGGAGCAGGAGGAGGACGCATCCATCTTTGCGGATAACGTCGAGGAGGACAGCACCGAGCTCGACAAGCAGATCGAGGACCTCGCCCTGTCCGTCCGCTCGTACAACTGCCTCAAGCGCGCCAATATCCATTCGGTGCGCCAGCTCGTCGAGTTCTCCGAGAACGATCTGCTCAACATCCGCAACTTTGGCGTCAAGTCCATCGAGGAAGTCAAGGACAAGCTCGAGGAGATGGGCCTTGGCCTCAAGGCCTAGGGCGCGTCTTCCGTTTCATTGAGGAGTAGCTAGACCATGAGACATAATAAGAAGAGGGGTATGAAGCTCGGGACAGATGCCAGCCATACCCGGGCAATGAAGAGGAGCCTCGTCGCCTCACTTCTCGTCAACGACCGCATCAAGACCCTTGAGTCTCGCGCAAAGGCCATCCGTCCCGACGTTGATAGGGTCATCACCTGGGCAAAGAGGGGTGATTTGCATGCTCGGCGCCTTGCCATCGCCAAGGTCGGCGATAAGGAAACTGTTCGCGAGATCTTCGAGAAGGCAGCGCAGGGGCTTTGGGCAGACCGCAATGGTGGGTACACCCGTATCCTCAAGCTCGGTCGCCGCAAGGGCGATGGTGCCGAGGTCGTTATCATCGAGCTTGTGACTGAGGCCGTCGCCACGAGGGGGGAGACCTCGGGTAAGACCTCCGTCCAGAAGGTCGAGAAGGTCGAGGAGAAGGTCGCAGAGGAGTCCGAGGGCGAGGCGGATGCTACCGAGGCGTCTGAGGAGGAGTCTGAGTAGTTCGCCTACATGAGTTGCAAGACGTATGGGGGAGGTTCGCTCAGGGAGCGGGCCTCCCCTTGGCTTACTTTTGCTGAAAGGAGCGGGGGGCATGCTGTTGCTTGATCACGTGAGCTACGCGTATCCGGGCTTGGCATATGCGGTCGAGGACCTGTCCCTCTGCGTTTCGCAAGGCGGATGGGTCGTGGTGGTGGGTCCAAGCGGTTCGGGCAAGTCTACGCTTGCGGCACTTGCCAGCGGCTCGTTGTCGCCCGTGTCAGGACAGGTCACCGCTGACGACAGAGATGTGCGCGACTCCTGCGATGTCGCGCTGGTACGGCAGGACCCATCGTCACAGTTCGTGAGCTCCCTTGTCGAGGACGATGTGGCGTTCGGTCCGCGTAATCTTGGGCTGGACGCCGATGCGATCAGGACACGAGTACGCGAGGCGCTCGAGCTTGCTGGAATCTTGAGTCTTTCCCACAAGGATGTCAACGAGCTCTCGGGAGGCCAGAGGCAGCTTGTGGCCTTGGCGGGAGCGCTGGCGCTGCGTCCGCGCTACCTCGTCTTGGACGAGGTGTGCTCACAGCTCGACTCAGCCGCCCGAGAGGCGCTGCGTGGGGTCATCGGCGTGCTGCGAAGGCGTGGGGTCGGCATCCTTGAGGTCACCCATCTTGTCGAGGAGCTCATTGGCGCAGAGGAGGTCATTGTCCTCTCTGCGGGGCGGGCTGTCTGGGAGGGTACCCCTCAAGGGCTTTTTGCCAACTCGGGCGCCTGTCGGCTTGCGGGCCTCGTGGGTCCTGACGTCCGACTTTGCGCCTCCCTTGCAGCTGCTGGCGTCGACTTGAGCGTTGCGCTCATTGATCTTGAGGCGGCGTGCGCGACCCTGCGCGATAAGGACAAGGTTGCCATATGGGATGCGCTGAAAGGATCCCTTGATTGTAAGAGGACCGGTCTCGAGGCCGTTAGTCCCATCGAGCGTATGCAGGGGGGACTCGAGCTGGACTCGGTCTTTCTCTATCTCGAGGACGCGAGTGCCTACGGCACCGGCGCCGCCTGCGTGCTTGCGGACATCTCGCTGGCTGCGGCCTTTGGCCGCGTTCTGCTGCTTGCCGGTCCCTCGGGCTCTGGCAAGACGACGTCCGCGCTTGTGATGGCAGGGCTCATCGAGGCTGACTTTGGCACCTCGATGCTGGCTGGCAGGCCCGTGCGCCCCTCGGATGTCGGCCTCGCCTTTCAGCGTCCGGAGGAGCAGCTCTTTGCCAATACCGTCCTCGACGATGTCGCCTTCGGGGCGCTCGCGCGCGGGGCGGGTGCGAAAGCGGCACGATCCCAGGCCCAAGAGGCGCTCGAGCGTCTGGGTATCGAGAGAACGCTGTGGGACCGCTCGCCCCTTGCTCTTTCGGGTGGAGAGGCGCGGAGAGTCGCGCTTGCGGGAATCGTTGCCATGAGGCCCTCTGCCTACGTCCTCGATGAGCCGACGGCTGGCCTTGACGGTAGGGCTGCACGGCGGGTCATCGCGTTGACCCGTGAGCTTGCGACGGATGGGGCGGCCGTGGTTGTGATCTCGCACGAGGTGGGGGAGTGGCTTGGCGTCGCAGACGATGGCTGCCTCCTTCGCGAGGGTCGGGTCGTCTGGTCGGGCAGCCGCGCAGAACTTTTGGCGTCTCCCGGTACCTTTCGTAGGGCGGGGCTTAAGGTTCCTCTGGCAGTCCGCGTGGGGGAGGCGCTCGGTGAGCGGCGCTAGGGGTCTTCCCCTAGGGGCCTACCTCGCCAGGCACAGTTGGCTGCATGGGATGGATGTCCGCGTCAAGCTGGCTGCCCTCGTGCTGTTGTCGATGGCCGTGTTTGCGGCCTCAGATCCGCTTGGGCTCCTGCCGCTTGGGGTCGTGGTCCTTGCCTGTGTCGTGAGCTGTCATGTGCCTATGGGCTCCATCGTCCGTGCGCTCAGGCCAACGTTGCTCATGCTCGTCTTCGTGCTGCTCGCAAATGGCCTGGTGGTGGACGGGAGCTGCGAGGTTCAGATCATGGGTCCCGTGGGCGTCAATGTCACGGGCCTCATGCGCGGCGTGAGGGCGGTCGTGCGCATCGTGCTGCTCGTTTCCCTCGTCTCCCTCGTCTGCGCGACGACGACGGTACCGCAGCTCTCACGCGCACTCCTCTTGATCCTGCGTCCGCTTGCACAGCTGGGTGTGCCCGTCGGCGGCATTGCCATAGTCGTGTCGGTGACGCTTCGCTTTATTCCCGAGATCATGGAGCAGTTTGGGAGGATCACGCTCGCGCAACGGGCAAGAGGGGCCCGCTTCGACCGGGGAGGTCCCCTCAGGCGTCTCGGTGCCTATGCGGCAGTGATGATTCCGCTGGTCGTCTCCCTTCTTAAAAGGGGGGACGAACTTGGGAGGGCGATGTGCGACCGTGGCTTTACCGGCAAGATGAGTTTGGCCGAGAGATCCAGGCTCTCTGCCCGTGACCGTGTGGCACTTGTGGTCTCCTTGGGCCTGCTGGCGTTTTCCGTCTGGCTCTAATTACACCTGACTGTGCAGATCTTACACTTGACTGTGCAGATCTGACTTTTTTGGTAGGTGGTCGGTAAAGACTTCTCGTTTGGTGACGTGTCACGCATGGCGCTGCAGTACACTTGTCCTGTCGTGGGTACAGACGGGAGGGGGCGAACCTATGGGTAGGCCAGTGCTTCGGGTCGCGAGGCCCGATGACGCTCAGGCCCTTGTGGGCATCTATGCGCATTACGTCGAGAAGACAGCCATCAGCTTTGAGTGGGAACTGCCTTCGGTGTTATCCAAGACGCTCGCAGCTGCTGGTGTAGGCAAGACACTTGGGCTGGGCGGCGCCTGATGGGAGGGGGACTGGCGCCAGACGCAGTGCAGCCTCTTGACGGCACCCTCGTGATCAAGCTCGGCTACCGTGGGGCTGGCTTCTCGGGCATCGCGGAGCAGCCAGGCCAGCGTACGGTAGGTGCAGAGTTGCGCCACGCCCTAGAGACCTCGCTGCGTCGTCCGGTGCAGATGGAGCTTGCGGGACGTACCGATGCCGGTGTGCACGCCCTTGGGCAGTACGTGAGCGTTCCCATCACGACTGGTGAGCTGGCCCTAAGAGGTTCGCGTCTGATCTCCTCACTTGTTGCCCTCACCCCGGATGACATCTCCATCTGTGGGATTTTTCGTGCCGCCCCTGGTTTCTCTGTCCGCTTTGACGCGGTGAGGCGACACTATCGTTACCACATCGCCTGCGGGCCCATGAGGCCTGTGATGGCTTGGGAGCATGCCTGGTGGCTGCGCACCATAGCTGCGCTTGACCTAGATGCGATGGGGAGGGCGGCGGCCTGCCTCGTGGGTGAGCATGACTTCAAGAGCTTTTGCAAGGCACATTCCGCCCGGCTCATCGAAGATGACGGGAGGTCGACCTGTCGTCTCCTCGAGCGGGTCGGGATTGCTCAGGTCGTGGAGGCCTTTGAGCCACTTGTGGCCATCGACGTCTGTGGCAATGCCTTTCTCCATAACATGGTACGGATCATCGTCGGCAGCCTCGTCGAGGTGGGATGCGGCAGGCGCACTCCGCAGTGGCTCGCCGATGCGCTTGAGGCCCGCGATCGTAGGGCTGCTGGTCCCACAGCTCCTGCATTGGGGCTCGTTCTTGTGGGGGTGGACTATCCGGCAGACGCCCTCGTTCCCTGGGAATAGCAACAGCCTTTGTGGGAGCTGTGCCTCGGGAACTGCGTCCCAAGCCCTGCGTGCGAGCGAACGGGCTGCCGTGTTGCGTGAACCCAACAAAGGGACGGCCCGTACGTACCGCCAGTGACCTCCGGGCAGTGTGAATCTGCTGAATTCGTCGCTGTGGCACCGGGAGTTCACAGCGTCTCAATAGTGCTAGTTGATAATACTGCGGACAGGGCACATTGACGGGTGTCCCTGGCCGAGAGGCGGATCGCATCGTAAGCGACCGAGTCGGCCCCGTGATATGGAGACTAGAGGGCTATGACCCCCACGCTACCTAAAGTATCGATTATCATACCGGCATATAACGTCGATCGCTACATTAGGCGTGCGGTGGAGAGCCTGCAGCACCAGACCTTCGAGGACTTCGAGCTTTTGGCTGTGGACGACGGCTCAAGTGACCGCACGGGTCAGATCCTTGACTCCATCGCCGCTCGCGACATTCGTGTGAGCGTCTTTCACCAAAAGAACGCTGGTGCACCTGCGGCCCGTAACTTTGCCCTCGATCACGCCCGTGGCGAGTACGTCATGTTCTTCGATGCGGACGACTGGGCTGAGCCCGCCATGCTATCCAAGATGTATGCCTTCGCCTCGGCGAACAGGCTCGAGCTTGTTGTGGCCGGCTTCTATATCGACACACACTATGGCAGCGTCGACCGTCACACCTCCGAGCTCAAGCACTGCGCCGACAACGTCTTTGGCACACAGCGTGACTTTAGGCTGGCTGCCTGGCAGCTCTTTGACGCCAACCAGCTGTATCCGCCCTGGAACAAGCTCTTCCTGCGTGCGAGGATCGAGGAGCTGGGACTGCGCTTCATGCCCACCTTCTGGGATGACTTTCCCTTCGTGCTCGACTTCATCCGCGACGTCGAGCGCGTCGGTGTCATGTCTGAGGCCTTCTACCACTTCATTCGCCAGCGTGTCGAGTCCGAGACGTCCAGGTGGCGTCCGGACATGTACGCCAAGCGTGAGGAGGAGCACGGCTGGATGCTCGACCTCTATCACTATTGGGGGCTCGACGGTGATGCCGCGAGCATGGAGATGATCCAACGTCGCTACATCGAACGGCTTGTGGGCTGCATAGAGAATGTCTGCGACCCCATGTGCGAGCTCTCACGGGCAGAGAAGGTCGCCCAGATTCGACAGATGATCGGGACCGAGAGGGCTAAGCTCGCCGTCGATGTTGCACGTCCCCGCTCAAAGATGATGCGGATGATGCTCGCCCCGATCAAGAGGCAGGATGCCAGGATGTGCTATCGGGAGGGGCGTCTCATCTCCTTCGTGAGGCGGCACAATGGGAAGCTCTTCGCGATGCTCAAGGCTAGGCGCTAGCTCTTGCTGCGCTACAATCAGGGCGGTTAGGCTCGGACCTTTCGCAGAGAGTCTGTGCATACCGTACGTTTTGGCAACACGCTATGACCAAGGGTGATCACATGGCATCTACGCACGACATCGCACGGGAGCTTCTCCGTATACAGGCCGTCTTCCTGCGTCCTGATGAGCCGTTCACTTGGGCATCCGGCATACGGAGTCCAATCTATTGCGATAACCGACTGACGCTCTCGTATCCTGCCGTCCGTACGCTCGTCGACGAGTCTATCGCTGGGACGGTACAAAGGCTGTATCCGGACGCTCAGGCGCTCATGGGCACCTCGACTGCGGGTATCGCACATGCCGCCATAGCCGCCGACCGCCTCGGCCTACCCATGGGCTACGTACGCGGTTCAGCAAAGGACCATGGCCGTAAGAATCAGATAGAGGGACGGCTCGAGGCGGGCGAGAGGGTCGTTGTCATCGAGGATCTCATCTCGACTGGTGGCAGCGTACTCGACTGCGTGGAGTCGCTTCGTGAGGCTGGCGCCGACGTGCTTGGGATCGTGAGCATATTTACCTATGGTATGCGAGAGGGCTTGAGCCGGCTTGCCGCAGCTGACGTCGAGAATCACAGCCTCTGCGATCTGGACATCCTCGTGGACGTCGCGGTGGAGGAGGGCTACATCGCGAGCTTCGACAGGGCCCGTCTCTTGGCCTTTCGCGACAACCCCTCAGATGAGAGCTGGATTCAGTCCTAAGAGCTGTCATCATGCGAACGATAGACTGAGCGATAGGCTGCCAGACGCTTAAGCTACTGAGGGTTCGTGTGAATCCCACAGGAACCGCTAGAATGCTGAACGTACATTTTCATTTTCATACGCCATGCTGTGAGGCGAGACCAGAACCTGATGAGAGACGAACGCAAGCTGACACGCGAGCGGCGGAGGCGCAAGGTGCGTCGTAAGGGACGCTACGACGCACCCGATGGCCCCAGGCGCCACCGCTTGGACACCCGTGGACAACCAGGTTTCTCCTCGCGCAGTCTCGTATACCCTGCTAGGCGCTGTGCGAGGCTACTGCTTGTATGGATGGGACGTCTGTCACGCCTCCTTCGTTTGTACCTTAGGCGTTGCGCCAAATCGCTGCGTCTCTGGGCGTATCGCGCGCTCTCGTGGGTGATCGACCATCAACCGCGATCGTATGTGATCCTTGCGAGCGCCTTCCTCATTGTGGTTGCGCTGGGCTTGGGGTCCTGTGTACGATCGTGTGCTCACGTTTCTCAGCAGCAACCTGAGAACCAGCCTGAGGACCAACCTGTCCACCCTGAGTCTGGCGGCGAGTCAAGCGGTGCTGAGCAGAGGACCTGGAGCTACCCCGCATCGCTGGATCCCTCCCTTGCTGACGAGCTCAACAGGCTTGGTAACGAGAACGAACAGGTGGCGGGCATCCTCGATAACATGGGCGCCTACGCGCACATCGGCAATGGGGGTGAGTCGGCCGAGGCCGACCTCCTTAAGCTCCTGGCCAAGGAGCCGGCTGCCCGTGACTTCATCCAAGGTCTTCCCAGCAAGTACCCACAGGCCAAGGGGGAGGCCTATGACGAGACCGTGACGGCCGGGACGGTGCCTGTCCTCTATCAGTGGGACGCACGCTGGGCATACACCGAGTACTGTGGCAGGGACTTTGGGGCCACCGGCTGCTGTCCCACAGCCCTCTCGATGGTGTACATGGCGGTCACTGGTAAGGCCGATGTGACGCCCTACGTGATGGGGCAGCTTGCGACAAGTAAGGGGTACACGGATGACAGTTCGGGCACCTACGGCAACTTCGTCGATGTCGCTGCTAGGCATTACAGGCTGGCTCACAGGGAGCTGGGCATCACTGTCGCTGATCTCGAGGACTATCTGGGCCGAGGCTACATCATGATCGCCAGTATGGGACCGGGCGAATTCTCGACCTCGGGTCACTTCATCGTCATCACTGGCAAGACCGCAGACGGTAAGCTCATCATCCACGACCCGTACTCCAAGATCCACACCGAGAAAAGCTGGGAGCCGTCTACCATCGTCAGCCAGATGAAGCGCCTGCACGCCTTCAGGCTTCCCACGTCCACGTGAGCCTCGCGCCAAGACGCCTCCTGCCAAGATTTGGTAACACGACGGCGTGGCATCGGCCAGACGCCACGCTACATCGTCCAAATGCTATACCACATCATCAAGACGCCATACCAAGGCGCAGGAGTCCGCGTCTCGCTCTGAGTGCCACTCGACGTCACCGAGTGCACGATGCTCGCACCACTCGACGTTACCGAGTGGCGCAGAATCTCTCGTTACCTGCGCATTTGTGGCTCTTCGCACCACTCGGTGGCATCGGGTGCACGATGCTCGCGCCACTCGATGTCACCGAGTGCGAAGCTACAAATCTGGCATGGTGGGCGAGGGACATATCATAGAAGTCGGCTTCCCAGATCGAGCCGACGACCCACCAACGTAGAAATGTAAGCAAACGACAGCCCTCCCGCTCCAAAGAATCATTTTGGGACGGCTCTGCGATACCTCAAGAGCGGGAGCCCTCCGAGTGCGACGGGAAGGTAGTGCTGCCACACGGGTCCCAGAGTCTGTGGCGAAAGTGACGCAGGGCAAACTCCAACCTCAGACTCCGGGACCCTGCCTTAGCCTGAGTTCCCGGCACCTCCTGAGCCTACAACTGGCAGCCTGATGGTGCCTCGGCCTAGCCTAGGGCGCGCCATCAGCGAGGCCCTCTGTCCAGACTGCGCCTTTCCGTGTGGTCAGGCCCCAGGCCGAGGCCTGCGGGCTCCGGCGCGACCGCCCCTGCGGCTTGGCAGGCGGTTGCCCGAGCGCATTTGCCCAGTTGGGCCACTCTCCAATCGGCGTAACGGCTGCGGGTTCGGAGTCCGTCCCGGCCAGCAAGCACTGCCACTCGCCCCTGAGCGTGCCGCCACGTACGTTCACCACCGAGTGGCAGTGTGAGACGCACTGCCACTCGACCCTGATCGTACCGGACGCACTGCCACTCGCCCCTGAACGTACCGATGCGGCACGCTCGATGCCGAGTGGCAGTGTACGGCGCGCTGCTCAGCACGCTCACTACCGAGTGGCAGTGTGAGACGCACTGCCACTCGACCACGAACGTACCGGACGCACTGCCACTCGGCCCTGATCGTACCAATGCGGTACGCTCACCACCGAGTGGCAGTGAGGGCGGCACTGCCACTCGACCCTGAACGTGCCGTCCCGTACGTTCACCACCGAGTGGCAGTGTACGGTGCGCTGCCCAGCACGCTCGACGTCGAGTGGCAGTGTACGGTGTGCCGTCAGGTGAGGGTCATCAACGTGTTCCACATGCTCGCTGACCTCCTGGGAGGCCATCCTGGCCCTGGGGCAGGGGAGCCTCGCGTAGGTGGGCGCCGCCAGTCCCCGGCGTGGCGGTTGGCGAGGCCGGCGGGCACGCAGGACGCCAGCAGCGCCCGCGCCGTGTCGGGCTCGGCGTGGCCGCACGCGTCGGCGCAGGCCATCAGCCCGCCCGATCTCAGGAACGAGTCCAGCAGGAACACGTCGCCGAACGACACGACGAGCGCCGTGCCTGTGGCGCGGGCGTTGCGCCTCCTCGGCCCCCCCGGCGCCCTGCGGCGCGGGCCCGAACTCGCCTGTCGCCAGGTCGCAGGGGAACATCCCCCGCTCCCGGCTCCGGTATACCCCGCGCCCTGTACACGACCCGTCCCAGGTATACGCGGTCCTCCTTCGTGACCCTGGCGCCGTCCCCCGCAGGCCTGACGACCGTCGCGTGCCCGCTGCCACCCGCGACGTCGCGTGCGGCGCACGTCCTCGCCTCCCGTGGGATGGGTGAGGGCCTCATGCCACGTGGCCGCCGCACGCAAGCGGCGACCCAGGTATTTCGGCGGCTGGGCGCAGGCTCTCGGGGCTGGCGGCGGTCCGGGTCTGCGCCCAGTGGACTAAGGAAGTGCCGGGACCCTGCCTTAGTCGATCAATGCCTCGGTCATGCTCGCTGCGGCCTTCTTGCCGGCACCCATTGCCAGAATGACCGTCGCGGCGCCGGTGACGATGTCGCCCCCCGCCCAGATCTTGGGATTGCTCGTCCGTCCGTCCTCGTCGGCGTCGATGTAGCCCCACTTATTGAGCTTCATGCCTCCGATGAGCTTGGCAAAGGGGTTGGCGTTCGTGCCGATGGCCGAGATGGCGACGTCGCAGGGTATCTCCTCGATGGCGCCCTCTATGGGTATGGGGCGACGCCGACCGGAGTCGTCGGGCTCTCCGAGCTCCATCCTCTGGACGCGAGTCGCACAGACGCTGCCGTCCTCGCCGGCCAAGAACTCGAGCGGTGCCATGAGCGGCATGACCTCGACACCCTCGGCCTTCGCATGGTGCAGCTCGGCGCGGCGTGCCGGCATCTCCGCCTCGGTGCGTCGGTAGGCGATGATGGCGCGCTCTGCCCCCAGGCGCTTGGCCGTGCGCACGGCGTCCATGGCCACGTTGCCGCCGCCGAAGACGATGACATTCTTGCCGTGCTTGGTGGGGGTGTCGTAGGCGGGAAACTGGTTTGCCTTCATGAGGTTCACGCGCGTCAGGTACTCGTTGGCAAAGAAGACGTTCGGGAGGTTCTCTCCGGGTATGTTCAGGAACTTTGGCAGGCCTGCACCTGTCGCCACGTAGAGGGCATCGAAGCCCTTCTCACCCAAGAGCTCCTCGGCGTCGGCCAGACGGCCCATGACGCTGTTGTACTCAAACTTCACGCCAAGGTCCTTAAGGCCGTCGATCTCGTGCCTGACGACCTCCTTGGGAAGGCGAAACTCGGGGATGCCGTAGACGAGCACGCCCCCGCCCGTAAAGAACGCCTCAAATACGGTGACGTCAAAGCCGTTGCGGGCAAGCTCCCCTGCGCAGGCGATACCGGAGGGGCCAGAGCCGATGACGGCCACGCGCCTGCCGTTTTGGGGGGAGACCTTCGTGGGACTGGCCAGCTCGGGTTGGTCGCCCAAGAAGCGCTCCAGCTGGCCGATGGCTACAGGCTCGCCCCTCTTGCCGCGTATGCAGACTCCCTCACACTGGCTCTCCTGTGGGCAGACGCGACCGCAGATGGCAGGCAGCATTGAGGACTCGTGGATGATGTCGAGACCCTCGCCAAAGCTCTTCTCGTAGATCTTCTCGATGAAGGCGGGTATGTTGATGTTGACGGGGCAACCCTCCACGCAGAGGGGCCTCTTGCACCTCAGGCAGCGCGCTGCCTCGGCAATGGCCATCTGCTCGGTGAACCCCTTGTCGACGGGACGGAAGTCGCGAGCGCGCTCCTCGGCGGGCTCCTCGTTGTCGGCGGTGCGCGGGGACTTCATGTCCGCGACCCAGCGACCCTTTAGCTCTGGCATGCGTAGTTCGCCTCCTCATATGACTTGAGCGACAGGCTCTCCTCGCTGCGGTACGCAGCTTGGCGCGCGCGCAGGTCGTTCCAGTCGACCTTCGTGGCGTCAAAGTCAGGCCCGTCTACGCAGGCAAACTTTGTCTGCCCGTCGATCTCGACGCGACAGCAGCCGCACATGCCGGTGCCGTCGACCATGATCGGGTTGAGTGATGCGGTGATCGGCGTGTTGTACCTCTCGGCGGTGAGGGTCGAGAACTTCATCATGGGTACAGGACCCACGCAGAAGACATGGTCGACCTCGCCTCCCTTGAGCAGACGCTCGAGCGGTACGGTAACGACGCCTTTCTCACCGTAGGAACCATCGTCGGTCGTGATGTGGACGTGGTCGTCATCGAGAATGGAGCGAAACTGGTCCTCCAAGAGGAGCAGCTCCTTGGTACGAGCACCCATGATCGCGTGGACCTCGTTGCCGCTGGCGACGAACTGGCGCGCGACGGGAAAGGCGATGGCAAGCCCCACTCCGCCGCCGATGATGGCCCACTTGCCCTCTCCCATCTCGGTGGGCTGGCCCAAGGGGCCGGTCACGTCCTGCAGGTAGTCTCCCGCCTCGTAGCTCGAGAGCATCGTAGTGGTCTTGCCGATCACCATGAAGATGAACTCGATCCAGCCCTCGGCGGCATTCCAGTCCGCAAAGGTGAACGGCACCCGCTCGCCCGTCTCGTTGGCACGAATCACGAGAAACTGGCCCGCGTGGGCATGCCTGGCCATCTCGGGCGCCTCGACGCGGAACTTGAACACCTTCTCCGAGAACTGTGTTTTCTCGAGAATTTTGTACATCTGCATACTCCTCTCCAAGAGTGTCTTGTACCCATGGCGTTCGCTATCCCCTCGGACGCCACCCTCTCCAGACGTTCATAGGTAGATTCTAATTATTGTCAAAGGGTTTTACCTTTGGATTCTCTGATCATGTGTAATGTGTCGGGTCGCAGATCCAGCAGGGAAGGTCGTCGTGGTGGCGCTCGCAGCGCCTCAGGGTGGACGCCGCGACAGGGGACGCTAGGCGATGGGCGACAGGTGTGGGGCTAGCAGTTCTTGACGGAAAACGCGACCCCGCGCTCCAGGCACATCTCGCAGGCATCTGCGGCGCGCTCACAGCTGAGCTCGAACTCCTCGAGGAAGCTTCCCTTGAGTTGGCGCAGGGCATAGTCGGCGACGTTCATCCTCCCGGGTGGCCGTCCGATGCCCACACGCACGCGGGCGAAGTCGCGGGTGCCCAGCTTGTCTGCGATCGAGCGAAGGCCGTTGTGGGCGTTGAGGCCTCCGCCGCACTTGACGCGCACCTCTCCCTGCGAGAGGTCCACCTCGTCGTGGACAACCAGGATCTCTGGTGCCAAGACCCCAAGCTCGCGCATGAGCTTAGAGAGGGGTCCGCCGCTCGTGTTCATGTAGCTCTGCGGCTTTGCGAGTACGACCGGACATGGCTCACCGTCCGTCCCCTTGAGCTGGATGCGACAGGTCATGCATCCCGCCTCGCTCTTCCAGAACGAGGCGTGAGCGCGTCGCGCGAGGATGTCAATGGTGACAAAGCCGGCGTTGTGACGAGTGCGCTCGTACTCGGCGCCGGGGTTTCCGAGGCCGCAGATGAGTCGTATGTCATTGGGCTGCGCGCTGGCTGGCATGCTGGTCTCCCGTCGATGTGCCGATGCTGCACCTCCACTATAGCTGGAAGGCAGATGATTCTACAGCAGCTTGATTGGATGGTCGGGAGTGTGGGGTAGCTGTGGTGCACAGGTGCAAGGTGGGGCCTCGCCGTTGGCGTCTCGTGATACTCCGCGTGCGCTTGCGGCTACCGTCCATTGGAAACGCGTTGGATGTAGCGGCCCATCCCCGGCACGGTGAAGTCGAGCTGGCCTGTGCGAGGTGCATATATCAGGCCCGCGTCAACGAGCCGCTTGCGCACAGACGTGAGGCTGCTCGGCTTGCGGCCCAGGCGCCGCGCGAGGTCATCCATCAACGAGGCACCCTCGTCCAGCGACATGGCCTCCATGAATCTGCGCTGGGCGTCGGTCGCACGATCCCAGCGGGAGCGGTACAGCCCGCTGTCAACCTCGTCCTGCGCCAGCCTCGTGGCAATCATCGCGTCCTCATCCGAGATCAGCGTGGACGAGGTCCTCTGTTCCCACGCAAAGTAGCCACAGCTCTGGACAAAGTAAGGATAGCCAGCCGAAACTGCAGTTACGCGCTGTATGGCGCCCTCATCCCAGCTCACTCCAAGGCGTTCGCAGGGCTCCTGCAGCGCGAGTCGCACGTCCTCGTTCGAGAGCAGATCGAGCTGATGGTAGCGGTACATGCGCTCCGCATAGCTCGTTGCCTTGGCAAGGATGCTGGGAAGTGTGGGAAGGCCTGTCCCGCAGAAGAAGAGCGGCGTCTGCTCATTGCCCTGCCCGAGGGTGTGTAGCGCGACGTTCAGGGCGTCAAGCTCCTTTTGACCGGCCTCCTGCAGCTCATCAATGCCGAGAAACACAGCTGTGCCCGAAGCGTGAGCTGCGTCACCCAGCGCGCGAAGCATGTCCTGAAGGTCTAGAGAGAGGTTGCCCGTGTCAGCATAGCCCCGTGCAGGTTCCACGTCGATGCCAATGGAGTATGAGCCGCTTGGGTCGATGGTGAGCTGAAACGATCTCAGCACCTTCACAGCGCGCGAGAGGGTGTCAGTAATGCGTTTTGATCTTGTGCGTATCTGCCTGAGCTCCAGATAGGTTGCCTGTGCAATGCGTTGCGAGAGTGACTCGCGCTCCGTCGCCTCCGTGAGGACGACGATCCAGCCTGAGTTTCGTGCATGCTCGGCAAGTTCGTTGAGCAAGACAGTCTTTCCGATACCTCGCAGCCCCCAGATGACGCATGGCCGTCCCTCCTCACGCTTCGAGACGACACGACCCATGTCAAGATGCATGGAGGCAATAAGACGGTCGCGACCAGTGAGGAGAGGAGGGCGTCGTCCGGCGCCGGGGTTGAAGGGATTGTCGGGCTCACCCATGTTGCATCCTTTCCATAACGGCGGCTTCATTCGTTTATATCCGTTCGTATTTGATCATATCTTGAATTCTAAATATGATCAAATACGAACGGATAGAGTGGGTTTGCCGGAGATCGGGGGCGACCCTGTCGATTCCCCGCTGACATGGAGCGCGGCTGGCACGAGATGCTGCGAGAAAGACGGCGCTGCCCTTGTCGCGATGTGAGTGATTCACACGTCTCACGATGGCGATGTGAGTGATTCACTCACATCAAGCTTCTCTTCAATAAGCGTCTGAACTGCGATGATGTAAATTCGCTCTCTCGACGCGCATGGAGTTTGGTGCGAAAAATCACTCACATCGTGATGGCGATGTGAGTGATTCACACACTTCGCGAGCTATCGTGGGGGATCCGCACGTCGTGTAAACGGTCACGTGGCGTGCCCTTCGACGTGGCTCTGGTCACCCGGCGAATCGTCACTCACAAATATCGCACCATCATGGTGCGTTATTTGCTAGAATATGCACTATATGAGTGCAGTACTGAGGAGTGGGCGTGAACGAACTCTTTGACTACATGCTGGGCCTTCTGCCGTACGTGCCCCGGGGCTTCACGCGCTACATGGACGCGAGGCTTCCTTGGGGGAGCCGCATGTTTGGCTTGGTGGGTCCGCGCGGGGTGGGAAAGACTACCCTGTTTCTGCAGCACGCCGACTCTGCGGGCTCGACGCAAAGAACGCTCTATGTCACAGCCGATCACATGTATTTCTCCATGCACTCGCTGTATGAGACGGCACGGGAGTTCAATCATATGGGTGGCACTGAGCTGCTCGTCGATGAGGTACACAAGTACCCCAACTGGTCGCGAGAGCTCAAGATGATATATGATGGCCTGCCCGATTTGGCGGTCGCGTTCACAGCTTCCTCGGTCCTCGATGTACGGCGAGGCGAGGCTGACCTTAGTAGGCGCGCCCCTACGTATCTCATGCAGGGACTGTCGTTTCGAGAGTTTCTGGCCATCGTCCACCGGATTGAGGCGCCATGCCTCTCCCTTGCCCAGATCCTCGAACATAGGGAGTCTATCCCTGGCGTAGCGCATCCGCTGCCACTCTTTGCGGAGTATCTGCGTCAGGGCTACTATCCCTTTGCCGAGCAGGGAACTTTTGCCCGGATCATTGAGCAGGTGGTATCGCAGACCCTTGAGGTTGACATTCCGCTGTATGCGGGTATGAACACAGCCACAGGGGCAAAGCTCAAGCGTCTGATGGGCACCATCGCGACGCTGGTTCCCCTCAAGCCAAACATGACAAGGTTGGCGGGTCAGGTAGGGGTGAGTCGCAACAACATTGAAGACTATCTTGGCTACATGGAGAATGCTGGCATGATAGCTCGGCTTAGAACGGGCGCACGCGGTATCGGGAGACTTGGGAAGGTGGAGAAGATCTATCTTGACAACCCAAACCTCATGTATGCGTTGGGGAATGCGGCGGTTGACATGGGGACGCTGCGCGAGACGTTCTTTCTCAATCAAACACGTGTACTGGGCGATGTGACATCGTCTTTTGTCTCCGATTTCGAGATTGGCGGCAACACATTTGAGGTAGGAGGCCGCTCCAAGGGGCAGGACCAGCTTGCTGGGGTGCAACACGGCTATGTGGTGAGAGACGATATCGAGCATGGGTATGGCAATGTGATTCCCCTGTGGGCATTCGGCTTGGGGTATTAGATCGAGATCGTCTTGCCTACACGCAGGTTGCACATAGTACGTGGCGCCATGCGGTAAGGTCGGCCATAGTTTTTGACCGCGCGTGCACGTCGTTGTCTACCGCTTGGTCTCGGACAGTCCTCATTACTTACCGCTTGCCGCCTCACTATTTCAGTAAAATGAGTACGTCCTGATATGACGCTGTATGTTCTCTCCACGCTCAAGATAATGCAATAGTATCTGAGCGCAGGCGCGGCTGTCGCTTTCGGCTCGATGATGGTCGAGGTCAATGCCGTAGTACTCACACAGCGCGTCTAGCTCATGGCCCATTTCCGGAAGCAGCCTCCTGCCCATCTGCACGGTGCACAGGTAGCTGGCCCGGGCCTTCCAAGCGATGCCGTAGGCGTCAAGGCACTTTCTGAGAACCCCCAGGTCGAACACGGCATTGTGCGCTACAAGCAAGCCGCTCGACATCACTGGCTTGATCTGCTCCCATGCTTTTGGGAAGGTCGGTGCGTATTGTACCGTCTTTGCGCTTATCCCCGTAAGTCGGGTGTTAAAGAGATCGAAGCGGCTCTCTGGGTTCACGAGGGTATGGTACTCGTCCTCGACCTCGCCGTCTTGCACCACCGTGATCCCGATGGAACTCATGCGGTCATTCAGGTGGTTTGGGGTCTCCACGTCAAATGCTATGTATCTCTCCATATGTGGTCCACCTCTTCTGCTGGTCTTCGTAGCAAGGAGGCTCTCGTCCTCCGTCACGTCAAAGGCGTGTCTCGATCTCGTCACCGCCGTTCCCGCACCCTTCTCAACCGTACTTGTATCTCCGTCAGCATACAAAGCAAACTATGTTGCTCGCAAGGTGTATGAACCACTTGGCTCCATCTCGCCCCCGTGCTTCAAGTTCCACGCCACATACGTGCAATCTGCGTACTTGAAGTACCCAATGAAATGAGACAGTGGGGGGTCCGCACGGCTAGAGACAGAATGCGAAGTAGAGCGGCAGCAGGGTTCTCTGACCCGAACTCGCCACCTGCCTTGGGTGCAGCACGTAGGATCTGCCGAGCCGATCGCCAAAGGCCCGCTCGAACTTGTCGAGCGATGATGTGCCGTAGCGCTTCGTGGACCTGACCTCGACAGGGCTCACGCGGGCCTTCAGGGTCGCATCGTCATGCGCACGTACGATGAGAAAGTCTATCTCCATCGTTCTTTGGGAGTCGCCTCTCGCATAGCGAGAGTAGAAGAAGAGCCTCCGACCGTTTGCCCTGAGCTGTTGTGCCACAGCGTTCTCAACGAGCATTCCCTCGTTGAGCGAGAGCTTGTCAAAGAGGACATCCTTATATACCTCACTCGGCGTCGATCGACGATCGGCGAAGACCTGGGAGACGAGCAGCCCCGTATCCGCCATGTAGCACTTGAATGATGCGTTGTCCTCGCTGAGGCCCAAGCCGACCGTCGGATCGGTTGCGTTGCGACATATATTGGTGAGTCGCGCGTCTTCAAGCCAGAAGAATGCGGAGTCATAGCTCCTCGACCGTGCCTCGCGGTCGATTGACGCCAGCGTGAACTTCTTCTCATGCTTCGAGAGCTGTCCGGGTATCTGTGAGAAGATGCTGCGTAGCTTGCCAGCGTCGCCGTTGGCGAGCTTTCCCATGTCATTGAGGTAGAGATCGATGATGCCGCGCTTGATATAGTCCACCTCATTGAAGTCTCGCGACTGCACGTATTCGTTGACTGCCTGTGGCATGCCGCCTACGAGCAGGTATTCGCGCCAAAGCCTCATGGCTCGCTTGTGAAGGGCATCTGGCAGCTGCCTTGGGGTCTCGAAGGAGTTCCTGATGAGGTCCGACAGCAGCTTCTCGCCCATTGCCCAGCAGAATTCCTCGAAGTCCAGGGGATCCATCTCAAGCTTGCGTTCCTCGGAGGGAATGACGATATCCTTTACATGTCTCTTGATGGAGATGAGCGACCCAGTCTCCACGAAGTCGTACCGTCCATCAGCGACAAGGTGTTTGATCATCTCGCGTGCCTTCGGGTAGAGCTGCACCTCGTCAAACACGATGAGCGATTCACGCGTGTGCAGTGGCGTCCTGTAGTAGGCGGACAGAAGCATGAAGAACGTATCAAGGTCATCGCGCTGATCCTCGAAGATGGATCTCACGTCGCGCGGCAGACGCGAGAAGTCGATGATGATGCTCGAGCGATACTCGTTTTTTGCGAATTGCTCGACCGCCGTGCTCTTGCCGACGCGCCGCGCTCCCTCGATAAGAAGGGCCTCCCTGCCCTTGGCGCGGGACTTCCACCTGCGCATGTGATCAAGGACTTTTCTCTCAAGCATCAATCTCCTGTTCATACGTTCGTATAACACGATGCCGCAACATGGGATAAGCTCATTTTACACGATACCGTCGTGTGGGACTGCAGAGATACGCACGATGCCGCTATGTGGAACGAAACGCGGCGACTTTGCGCCTAGGATCCTGCTCCCTACTCTTGCGTGTCGTCTGGAGTCCCCGCGCGCCACCGTTTGACATCGGACAGGCGCTCGGAAAGCCACGCCTCGCGACCCTCGCACGTGGGGTGATAGTACTCAGATCCTGCGAGTGAGTCGGGCAGGCACTGCATGTTGGCAGCCACCTTGTGCTTCTCGTAGTGTGCCAGGCGGTAGTCCTTACCGTAGCCCAGATCCTTCATCAGGCGTGTCGGGGCGTTACGGATAACGAGCGGCACGGGCTCCGCCATGCTGTGCAGGGCGTCCTTCTTGGCACGCTCGTAGGCGATGTAGCTGCTGTTTGACTTGGGTGCGAGAGACAGGTATATGACCGCCTCGGTGAGGTGCACCGAGCACTCGGGCATCCCGATGAAATGGCAGGCGTGGAAGGCGTTCACGGCTACGCTGAGGGCGTTGGTGTCGGCGAGGCCAACATCCTCCGACGCAAAGCGCGTTATGCGGCGGGCAACGTAGAGTGGGTCCTCACCGGATTCGAGCATGCGCGCGAGCCAGTATACGGCGGCATCGGGGTCGGAGTTGCGCATCGACTTGTGCAGCGCACTGATGATGTTGTAGTGCTCCTCACCCGTCTTGTCGTAGAGTAGGCTGCGCTGGCCCGTGCACTGCCTTACTGTCTCGGGTGTCACCGTGACCACGTCGCCTTCCGTATCACCGTTGAGAACCACCATCTCGAGCGTCGAGAGCGCCATGCGCGCGTCACCGTTTGCGAACGTGGTGATGGCGTCAAGCAGGTCGTCAGCGATCCTCACCTCCTGTCCGCCGAAGCCACGCTCATCGGTCAGCGCACGGCGCAGCAAGCCCTCGACCTCCTCCTTGGTCAGCCCCTTTAGCACGAATACCTTACAGCGTGAGAGGAGCGCCCCGTTCACCTCGAAGGACGGGTTCTCGGTCGTGGCTCCGATGAGCGTGATCGCGCCCTCTTCCACAAAGGGCAGAAACGCGTCCTGCTGCGCCTTGTTGAACCGGTGGATCTCGTCGACGAACACGATGGTGCGCCTGCCTGTATGCGTCTGCGCACCCGCACGCCTCATGATCTCGCGGATCTCCTTGATGCCGCTCGTCACGGCAGAGAAGGTGATGAACTCGGCACGTGTCTGGTGTGCGATGACCCGCGCGATTGTGGTCTTGCCCACGCCGGGAGGCCCCCAGAAGATCATGGACGGCAGCTGGTCGGCCTCGATCATGCGGCGTAGCACGTTGCCCGGTCCTATGAGGTGGGTCTGCCCCGACACCTCGTCGAGGGTCTTTGGCCGCATGCGTGCTGCGAGCGGTGCCGAGCTGTCCGCCACCTCTTCGTCAGTGGTGTCGAACAGCGAGCCCTGCCCCTCGAACGGTGGCTTCATCGCGTGCCCCTTTCCTGTTGCATGCGTCACATGAGCAGGCGCAGATCTTCCAAGAGGAATAAGTGTACGGCATTCGAAGTCCCATCATGAACATCCGAGTACATGCGCGTTCTCATCTTTAGCCGACGGGTCGATCTTTGCGCCCCCGGAGATTGCCTGCATGCTCCAAGGGAAAACCGACCATCTCAGCCGTCGGTCATGACGCACCCCCGCGCTACACCAAACCGGCCTTTTGGAAATGCTTCTTAAGCAGCTTGCGCGCAATCAGGGATCCGAGAAACGCGCACAACGCCACAACCAACAGCATGGCTACTGCCATCGCGGGGGAGACTATCGTGCTCAGCAGCTGCATGTAGTCCTCTCCGAACTGCGTCGAGTACTGGGCGAGCGTCTGTTGGGAGAAGAACAGGAAGGGCACGTACATGCCGCCGAAGGCCGCGAGTACCATGTACACGACGTAGCTCGCCGTGAGCGCCCTCTCGTTCGTGCAGCTGGTCTTCGACGCCAAGGTGGCAGCAATGACGCCCGCTATCAGGCAGCACACGATCATCGGCACATAAAGGCCATGCACGCCCGTGAGCGCGCAGAACACGAACAGCGCCCAGGATTTCTTGGTTCTTGCCGCGACCAAGAAGTACGTAATACCAGCCAGCAACGCCCAGAGGGGACTCACTGCCAGCATGGTGTAGGGCGAGAAGGACAGTATCGCGCACACCATGTAGATAGCCAAGGCGCATACGGCCAAAAGCGCGGTCACTATCAAATCTTTGACCTGAAATTCAGTTTTTCCTTCGTTTCCCATTGTCTATCCTCTCTTTGAGATTAACTGTTAGCGCATCGACAATGAAACTCCCACGACAAGCGCGAAGAGCGCCGTCATGAGCGCAACGAGGAGGCCGTCCCTTGGACCGAATTCGGCTATCTGGTACTGCGTCTTCTCACACGGATAGCTGATGCCTCGCGTCTCGGCGGAGGCGGAAAGCTCGGTGGCGGTCATCAGGACCCTCATGAGAATCGGCACGATGAAGGCCTCGTACGTCTGGGCAGGATGGGCGAGAATGCGTCGCAACGACAGGCCGACCCCCCTCGTCTTTAACCCTTGTTTTATATAGACGGCATCCTGCATGATGGAAGGTAGGAAGCGCAGGGCGACGGCAAACGGGATGATCACGACCTGGGGGACATGGCTCGACCGCAGCGACGAGATGAGCTCCGAGATCTCCGTCGTCTGAAAAAGCAGGCTTAGTCCGAGCGCGATCGTGAGCATGCGAAGGAAGAAGAACTGTATGACCGATGCGAGGTGCGCCGGCACCACCTGCGCTAGCAGGAACAGCAGGACGTAGACGGCCGCATAGGCAAGCGCGTCTTTCCAGATGCCCGCCAACAGGGCAAACAGGAGCACGATCCCGAACAGGAGCGCCCCGGTGACGCCCCCGCCCAGCGAAAAGGCCAGCGTCGATGTGAGCAGGACTAGCAGCAGCTTAACACGGGGGTCGTAGCGCAATCCAACGGACTGTATCACAGGAGACCACCGCCGAGCATGATCTGTCGGGTCCTTTCCAGCGCCGCCTGCGAGGATAGGGGAAAGTCATCGGCTATGCGTCCCTCGGCGAGCGCAAGGACCCGCGTTGCCGTGAGGTCTACGAGCTCGATGTCGTGCGTGATGACGAAGACGAGCCTTTCCGATTCCCGAAGCAGGTTTATGGCCTGAGCAACCGCGCACATGTTGCCCCAGTCCAAGCCGCTCGTCGGCTCGTCGAGCACGACGATGGGTTTGCTGGAGGCCATGGCGGTGCCGATGGTCAGGCGCTGCTTTTGGCCCCCCGAGAGCGCGTAGGGGTGATGCTGCGCGAAGTCGGTGAGGTTGAGCATGTCGAGGATGCCGGCGATCCTTTCGTCGATGTCGCTCGTCCGCTCGTTGCCGAGGCGCAGCTCCTCCACGGCGCTCTCTTTGTACAGCTGGTGATCCGCTTCCTGCATGACGAAGTACGCGTAGTCGCTGAGCCGCTTTTGCCTCACTTGTGACCCAGCTACAACGAAGCGTCCGTCCTTGCAGGGGATTAACCCTGTCAGCACTTTACCTAGGGTCGTCTTTCCACTTCCGTTGCGCCCGATCAAGGCGATGACCTCGCCCTTCCACGCGCTGAGCGAAATGTCGCTGAGCAGGGGCGGCTCGCCCCTGTAGGAAAAGCTGACGTGACTTGCTCGGAGGAACGCATCCCCCTTGCAGGGGGGAGCGGGCGGCGAAGCGTGCCTGAGCGATTCCAGGTTGAATGCACGCAGCTGCTTGTCGTGCAGAGCGTCGGCCGTCATCAGCTCCATATGGCTGTCCGTGCTGTCCTCGACAACCCGTCCCTGCCGCATGACTATGATGTGGTCTACAAGACCCGCCAGCCAGAACAGGCGGTGCTCCGAGACCACGATGGTGTGCCCCGCTTCCTTCAGGGCAGCAAGTACGTCTCTGACCTGGAGAACCGTGGCACTATCTAAGTTCGCCGTCGGTTCATCGAGGACGTATATCCCTGGGTTGAGGGTTGCTGCCGCAACGAACGCAACCTTCTGGCGTTGCCCGCTCGATAGCGAGAAGATGCTTTTCCCTTTCAGGTTCCCCATGCCCAGGGTGGCGAAGGAGCCGTCCACCCTCCTCACGATCTCCTCGTGCGCAACGCCGTAGTTCTCGCACGCAAACGCGGCTTCCCCATCGCTGCTCGTCGTGAAGAACTGGCTCCTGGGATCCTGAAAAATTGAAGCGACCAGCTTCCCCGCGTCTCCGGGGGTCGTCTCCTTGATAGAACGGCCGCCGACCAGAACCTCGCCGCTCAGCTCGCCCCTGAAGAAATGAGGGATCAGGCAGTTGACGCATCGCGTGAGCGTCGTCTTGCCGCTACCGCTCTCGCCGGTGACCAGTACCAGCTCGCCTGCGTCGATGGTGATGTCGACGTTCTGCAGGCTCCTCTTGTCCTGGCCCTCGTATTGGAACGAGACGTCGTCGAAGCGGATGAGCGGTTCTTGTGCGCCCCCTTGCATGCTGGGCTTATAGCCTCCACTCGATCGACTGCGTGCGGCATCGGATGAACCTGCTGTATATTCCGTCTTGGCTTGCCAGCTGCTCATGAGTCCCCTTTTGGGCGATTTTGCCCTGGTCGATAACGACGATCTGATCTGCATGGCGAACCGTCGAGAGCCTATGGGCTATCGAGATGAGGGTCTTGTCCCTCGTAAGCTCGCGTATGGCGGACAGAAGCTCTTTTTCGTTTTCCGGGTCCACGCTGGAGGTGGCCTCGTCCAAGATGACGATAGGTGCATCTTTCAGAATGGCTCGCGCGATGCTGACCCGTTGGGCCTCTCCGCCCGAAAGCGTCGAGCCGCCAGCCCCGACAACCGTGTCGTACCCGTCCGGCAGGGCTTCGATGAACTCGTGGCAGCGCGCCTTCTTCGCAGCCTCGATGACCTCCGTCCGGCTTGCCTCGGGCCTTCCGAAGCGGATGTTGCTCTCGATCGTGTCATGGAAGAGGTAGACGTTCTGGAAGACCATGCTGACGAGCGAAAGGAGGCTGCTGCAGGTGTACTCGCGCACGTCGTGCCCTCCGACAAAGACGGAGCCCGACTGGACGTCCCAGAACCGCGCTATCAGATTGCACAGCGTCGTCTTTCCCGAGCCCGAGGGACCCACGATGGCGCACGTGGTGTTTTGGGGGATGCTCAGGTTAATACCCGTCAGCACCTCGCGGCTCCCATAGGCGAAGGCCACGTCTTTGAACTCTATGTCGTACGAGGCGGGGGCTATATCGTCCCCGCCCTCGTCGAGGAGGGGAATGTCGGCTATCGAATCGAGGCGATCGAGCTGCGTCGTGAGCAGCTTGCTCAGAAACGCCCCGTCGCCCAGGAACTCCAGCTCCATGAAGACGATAAAGGCGCAGATGATGAACAGGAGGCAGGAGGACAGGGAGATGGCTCCTTGTAGGTAGAGCAATGCTGCTACCAAAAATATCAGGCAGCTTGCGATCTTGAACACGGCTTCGTACAGCTTCATGGCGCCCGCCGTCGCGTGCGTCACTTCCAGGTCGCTTCTCAGCTTGTTCTCGAAGGCTTCGTCCACCTTGCCTTTGCTCTCCCTGCCCTTCCCGAAGGATCGCAGGATGGAGATGCCCCGAATGTACTCCAAGGCACTGCCGACCAAGCGCTCTTGGGCACCCTGCATATCCTTCGTATGGGCTCCCGCCCGCCTTCTGATGAGGGCGAGGACGGCCGTGCCCGCCAGGATGCTCGCGAGGGAGACGAGCCCGATCGGCAGGCAGGCAAGGCAGAGCATCAGGGTCATGGCGAGAGCCTGTGCGAAGCCGCCGACGAGGAACGTGAGGGCCAGCATGCAATTACCCTCCAAGTCAGATATGGTTGTCGTGAGCACTGTCTGGATGGTGCCCAGGTTGCTTTCCGTGAAATAGCCCATGGGGGCCCGCTTCAGCTGCTCGCCGATCTCGAGCCGCCTGTCTCGGAAGATGTCGTACCCTGCCACGCTCATCGTGATGTTGGTAAGATACTGGAACAAAAACCGGCCCGCGACACTTAAGGTGACGATGGTGAATGCCTGTCCTATAATCGTGGCGGTGAGTGTGTTGATGTTGGTCATGATCAGCAATAGGGCAAAGAAAGGAAGCGCAGCGCAACATGACTTTAGAATACTGAATACTATGCCGGCAATCACGCGCGGCCGATATGCACCGGACAGGGCAAGTATTCTTTTGACGATAGCAAACATGCGGCCCCCTATGCCAACTCGGCTACGCTGACGTAGTCGTTCCAGAGTCGTTGATAGAGTGGGCAGGATGCTAGGAGTTCGGACTGGGTTCCACGGCCCACAAGCTTGCCGTGGTCGAGTACCAGGATCTGGTCGGCGCCCTGAATCGTAGAGAGCCGATGGGCCACCACGATGAGGGTCTTGTCGCGGACAAGCTCGCTGAGCGCTCGTTGGATTAAGCGCTCGTTTTCCGGATCGGCATAGGCAGTGGCTTCGTCGAGGATAACGACGGGCGCATCCGCCAGGATGGCCCGGGCAATCGTGATGCGCTGGCGCTCGCCACCCGACATTCTGTTGCCAGCATCGCCAGCATCGGTGTCGTAACCGTCCTCTAACCGAACGATGAAGTCGTGGCAGCACGCGGCCTTCGCAGCCAGCTCCACCTCTTCGTCGGTTGCGCTGGGCCTTCCAAGGCGGATGTTCTCGCGGATGCTCTCGTTGAAAAGGAAGTTGTCTTGGGAGACGTAGCTTATCGCGCCCGTCATCTGCCGAGATGGGATGTCCCTGATGTCGGCTCCCCTGAAAACGACACGCCCTTCCTGGGGATCCCAGAAGCCTGCCATCAGCTTCGCGATGGTCGACTTGCCGGAGCCCGATGGCCCCACTATGGCACAAACGGTTTTTGGCTCGACGACGAACGAGACGTCCTTCAAAACCGTGGCGTCACCGTAGGAAAACCATACGTGCTCGAAGCGATATGCCGTATCATCCAGCGGAATATCCTGCTCGGGGCGTTTCAACTCGGCCTTTTCGAGAAATGCCTGGATGGTGGCGAGGTGGGCGCGAACCATATTGAACTGCTCTGAGTATCTTGCCACGCGCATCAGGGGTGCGATGAATCCTATGGGAAGGATGATGCAGACAATAAAGGCCGGGAGGGAAATCGACCCCTGTCCATAGAGCCATGCGCCTACGGGAAGGGTCGCGAGCAGGGTGGTGGGCATGATCGCCTGCGCCATCGCCGACCAGAACCAGCTCTGTCTCCACCAAGACAAGGTGCTGTCATGAAAGGAGCTGACGGCCTCGCTGAACTTTCCATAGGAGGAGGTTCCTTGATTAAACGCCTTGATAACCTCGATGCCCCCCACGTATTCGACGAGGGTGCTGTTCATGGCGTTTTGGGAGCTCGTGTACGTTGCACTCCTGCTCTTATAGTCGCGCATCATGCCCGCATAGCACAGAAGGCCGAGTGGGATGGTGGCAAGGGCCGCCAAGCCCATGCGCCAGTCGAGGGTGAATACCACCACAATGCAGCAAAACGGTGCCACCACGTTGGATGTTACCTCGGGCATGAAGTGCGCCATGGAATCCTCGAGCTTTGAAACGGTATCCACCATGAGGGTCTTGAAGTCCCCCGCGGGGGTTTCCAGCAAGACGCCCAAAGGCACACGAAACATCTTTTCCGCTATCGCACTGCGCATGTTTCTTAGGATTCGATACGTCGCCTTGTGTGACATAAGGGTGGAGACGAAGGTCAAGGCTAGCCTGAGCAGCTGACCACCTAAGGCGATGGCGAAGAGGGCGAGCGCGCCTGGCGTAGTGGCCGTGCCATCTAAGAGGCTTGCGACCATGATGGCGACGGCCGCAAAGGGGAGCATCCCGAAAAGCTCGCCGCATATGGCCAGGACCACTGATGCGTACAGATGTTTCGCATAAGGACCCGCATGGTCAAGCAGCTGGCGTACGGAATTCGAACGATGGTCTGCTGCGCCGCTCGTTTTTACTATGCCCATCCTTGCCACCATTATTATCCGTATCTTACTGAAAATAACGAGACCATTACTTCGCGGACAAGCCAAGAATGCCGTACCACCCGTAGTGATGGAACGTTACGATGCTCTTTATGTAGTCCTTCGCTTGTTCGTAGGGGATGTCGCGGACGATGCATTCGCATACCGCGCTTATATATCCACGCGTCAGCATATGCACTTCGGTCTCGCTTGGCCTGTGGGAAGCCAGGCCGGTCTCGTACGCAGCGTCGATGAAGGCCATATTCTGTGCCGCATAACGCTCTGAGATCGTTTCGGTGAAATCTTCCGCAGATGACCCCTGCGCACACTTCAGAAGCAGCCTGAACTCATCACAGTGCTCGTACATGTAATCGATGTAATCCATCACCTGGGCATATGTCTGCTCGACGGAGTCGGAGTCAAGTGCCTTCTGGATACCGGCGGCGTCGCACCCATCGCGGTCGAGACGGGCGACTGTGAATTCGGACACTTCCTTCACAAGTGTGAGGAACAGGTCATTCTTGTCTTTGAAGTGTCGGTAGATAGCTCCGGTGGTCACTTGGGCGGCAGAAGCGATCGACTTGAGCTGCGCTGCCCTGTACCCCTTCGCAAGGAATTCGGTTTTCGCGCACTCCAAGATGCGCTCTCTCGTCAAATCAGAGCAGTACGTCACGCAGCGTCTCCCTTTGATAATCATACTATCTTTGATAAACCGGATATCTTTATAGCATAGATTATCGAGAAAGTAAAGAATGGAAGACTCTTTGGGGTTTCTGACGGGCAGTTTCGCTACGCCTTAACATGGCTTGCTCGTGTCTTGAGTCCTCGAAAAGATGAAGCGAGGTGACTCGAAAAGCGTAGTTGAGTTCGTTCGAAAACAATAGATGGGGTTTCTCTACATGGAGGGGTTCCCGGGCACGGCGGCGCGCAGTTGCCTGCATCAACGCCTCGTCCTGTACTCACCCCTGCTTTTCGCCTGCTCATTTTTGAATTTCAGCGTGGCGAGATGGGAGAGTCATGTACGCGATGAAGTACTATGAGGCTAATAGTGATGAGTTGGAAGGGGGGCCATGGAGAGGGGCGAGTCTGGGCACCTGCCCTATGCGGGTGTGGGTCCCCTCTATGTTGTCGCCATCATCGGGGTGACGGTGCTCGGCATAGCCTTGGGACAGCTCGGCCTGATCCCCTGCGTGGGCTGGCCGGTCCCGAACGCCGCACGTATCGCTCTGGGCATCGCGCTGGTCGTGCTTGGGGTCGCGATGTGGCTGGCGGCATTCTTTGGCGCGGGCATAGACGATGGGATTCGTGAGAACCAGCTTGTGACCACAGGTGTCTACGCATGGGTGAGAAATCCGATCTACGTGGCCTTTGCCATGGCGTGCACAGGGGCGATCGTGATGGCGGACAACGTCTGGCTGCTCGCTCTGCCCCTCCTGTTCTGGGCGTTCCTCACGCTGCTCATGCGACACACCGAGGAGCGATGGCTCCTAGACCTCCATGGTAGCGTGTATCGCGCGTATTGTGAGCGCGTCAACCGCTGCATACCCTGGCTGCCACGTCGGCGCTAAGGCCTGTCCGTCAAGGCGTGCGTGAAGCCAGCTCTCCTTGCAGCCACCGGTTGCGGGAGAAAGAACATCGTATGCCAGAAGTGGCGTTCGTGTCGGGTGTGGTCGAGCATGACACCATGCGGCCGTTAGACGTATGCCGACGATGACAGCCCATGTTCGCATCCGACGATCGCCGCGTATCTCGCACGAGGGGCGCTAACGTCACCGAGCTATTGCATGGACTGGTGGCGTAATGTGTGCGGCTGGTGGCAGGCGGGTGTGTCCGTTGTTGTCATGGTCCCTTCGCTACTACAATTTCCCAGGCTGGCAAACGTAGCCGAGATCGTCCGCGTGTGCCACCCGAGCCGGCCACATGCGTCATGCCGTAACGCACATGAGAAGGGACTTCCGTGCCAAGCTTGTCAGATCAAATTGCCTCGCGGCGCACCTTCGCCATTATCTCGCACCCCGATGCGGGTAAGACGACCCTCACCGAGAAGCTGCTGCTCTATACCGGTAGCATACAGACGGCGGGCTCCGTCAAGGGCAAGGCGAGTGCGCGCCATGCGGTCTCTGACTGGATGGACATCGAGAAGGAGCGCGGCATCAGCGTGACCTCGTCGGTGCTGCAGTTCACGTACGACGGCTACTGCGTCAACATCCTCGACACCCCCGGCCACCAGGACTTCTCCGAGGACACCTATCGCACGCTCATGGCCGCCGACGCTGCCGTCATGGTCATCGACGGCGCGAAGGGCGTCGAGGCCCAGACCAGGAAGCTCTTCAAGGTGTGCACGCTGCGCCACATCCCCATCTTCACCTTCGTGAACAAACTCGACCGCGACGCGCGCGACCCCTTTGACCTCATGGAGGAGATCGAGACGGTGCTCGGCATCGGCACATATCCCATGAACTGGCCCATCGGCAGCGGCCGCGGTTTTCGCGGCGTGTTCGACCGCGCCGCGCGCCGCGTGCTCGCCTTCGAGGGCGACGGACATGCCAACGCCACGAAGCGAGTGGACGAGGTCGAGGCCGAGCTGGGAGATCCCGCCCTCGACGAGCTCATAGGCGAGGAGAATCACCGGAATCTGGGCGATGACATCGAGCTCCTCGATGGTGCCGACAACGAGTTTGACCTCGAGGCCGTGCACACGGGCAAGCTCACCCCGGTGTTCTTTGGCTCGGCGCTCACCAACTTCGGCGTGGGGCCCTTTCTCAGGGACTTCCTGCGTCTGGCTCCCGCACCCCTGGCCTACATGGACAGGCTTACGGGCGAGAAGGTGGACCCCTCTCGCAACGACTTCTCTGGCTTCGTCTTCAAGATCCAGGCGAACATGGACAAGAACCACCGTGACCGCATCGCCTTCGTGCGCATCTGCTCGGGCAAGTTCGAGCGTGGCATGGATGCCCAGCACGTGCAGGGCAAGCGCAGGATCAAGCTCGCGTGCGGCACGGCGATGATGGCCGACGATCGTGCGACGGTGGACGAGGCGTACGCCGGCGACGTCGTGGGCCTCTTTGACCCGGGCCTGTTCTCGATCGGCGACACCGTCTGCGCGGGCAGGCGACAGGTGGAGTATCCCAGCATCCCGACCTTCGCCCCCGAGCACTTCGCACGCATCACGCAGGTTGACACGCTCAAGCGCAAGCAGTTCATCAAGGGGATGGAGGAGCTTGCCCAGGAGGGTGCCGTTCAGATCTTCCGCGAGCTCGGTACCGGCATGGAGAGTGTCATCGTGGGCGTGGTGGGCGTGCTGCAGCTCGACGTGCTCGAGCGGCGCCTGAGGAGCGAGTATGGTGTGGAGGTCATGCGCCAGCCGCTTCCGTACTCAGAGATTCGCTGGATAGTCAACAGTCCAGACGACATCGACGTCGCAAGGCTGAATCTCTCTAGGGACACCTGCCGTGTCGAGGACATGCGGGGCGGGAGGCTCCTGCTGTTTACCAACGAGTGGAACGTTGATTGGGCCATCGAGCGAAATCCCGACCTCAGGCTCTCGGAGTTCGGTAACGTCTCCCTCTCGTGAGTGGGTATCGGCACGGGTACATTGAGGGACTTTAGAATTATTTGGGGCTTCCACCTGCGGTTGCGAGATGACATACGAGCCCTTTGGGGACATTTGGGAACGCTTGTTTTCTCTGGATGTCCCCTTTTGCGGCTCTTCGGGGTTTCTGGTGGGTAGCACGGGCTCTTCTCGCAACTATTGGTTGCAGGAAGAATTGCAAGCTAGAATTGGTGGTGCATGTGATGGGTGTGGTTGAGCATGATGCCATGCAGCTGCTAGGCTCATACCAACGACGACAGAGAGAGGTTCCCATCATGAAGATCGAGACAGCGAAGAGACTTTACGAGTATCGTCGGGCCTCCGGGCTTTCCCAGGAGCAGGTTGCCGCCAAGATCGGCGTTTCGCGCCAGGCGGTGTCGAAGTGGGAGTGCGCCGAGTCATCTCCCGACACTGATAACCTCATCGCGCTTGCCCTGCTCTATGGGGTGACGGTGGACGAGCTGTTGTTCGCCGATCCCGAGAGGGCGATTGTCGCAACACCAGAGCGTGAGACAGACGCAGATGGTCCCGAAGAGGGCGCTGGGAGCGCGAGCGTCGCCGAGGGGGCGCCTGCGGAGGCAGGGGAGGAGTCTGCCTGGCAGTCCCCCGAGCATCCCGAGCAGGACTACGTCAACATCAGCTTTTCCCAGGGTGTGCACGTCCGCGACTCCAAGGGAGGCGAGGAGGTCCACGTGGGCTGGGACGGCATCCATGTGGACAGTGACAAGGAGCACGTGCACCTGGACTTTGGAGGTCTGGCCAAGATGATCCGCGAGTTTCGCAAGGACCAGGAGTAGCCCATGGATGAGGCCATGACCGACGGGCGGCACATCGCACGGTACCTCATCATCGCATTCGCGATGACCTGGACCTGCTGGATGGCTCGGGCTGCCCTGTGCGCGAGCGGGGTGGCCACGGTGGACTCACCCGCCGTCCTGCCCCTCTTTCTTATAGGAGGCTTTGGGCCGACGGTTGCCGCGCTGGTGGTGAGGCCTGACGCACGGTCGCTGCACGGGTTCGCGCGGTTTGTCTGCGGTGGCTCGAGGACCTCCATCGGATGGCTTCTCCTGCTCGTCGTGCTTGGGGCGCTCTCCATCGCAGGAAACTCCTCCGGTCTCAACGCAGCGATTCCCGCGTTCGCGATTCCGGTGATCTTCCTTGTCACGACGCTCATCGGCGGCGGCAATGAGGAGCTGGGTTGGCGCGGCGTGCTGCAACCCGAACTCGAGGGGAGGCTGCCCTATCCTGTGGCCACGCTCGTCACAGGCGTGATCTGGTCGGTCTGGCATGTGCCTTTCTGGCTCACACCAGGAGACTCGCACCTCTCGTTCCCGTTCCCGCTCTTCGCCCTCCAGGCGGTCCTTTTGTCCTTCTGGCTTGCCGGCCTGCGCAGGAGGGGCGGCTCCGTCCTGTGGTGTGCCGTGCTCCATGGGACCATGAACACGCTCATGTCGGCGTTCGTCCTGCAACTGAATGCCCCATTCGTCATCGGTATGCTCGCGATCACCGCCCTGTCGATCTGGATGGGTATGGCGGCTCAACGGGACGGCAGGCGTGCCTGAACGGAGATTCCACCGGGGTGGGTCGACGGCTTGCCGTCCCGCCCCGGTTACGGTCCCGCCCCGGTCACGCATGCACCCTGTGCTACAGGTTGGCCTCCATCGTCCTCACGAGGAACTCTGCTCCGCCGTTGCCGGCTGCGGTGTCGTAGTAGTCCTTGAAGCGTGGGTCGCCCAGGTATCCGCGCACCAGCTTCAGGTGTGTCTTGCGGTCGTAGGACTTGCCCCAGTGGATGCGCATCCAGCGCTCGTGCATATGAGCGAGCTCAGCGGCTTGGTCACCCGTCGGGTCGCCCGATGCCATCGCCAGGCGCAGCTGTACCTTTATGGCCTCCTCAAGCAGGTCCTTCGCGTCCCACTCGTCGCGCGTGAGCGACATGATGCGTTCGTTGGCCGCGTCGATGGCCTCATCGCCGTAGCGTCTGCGCGCCTCGGTTCCGTACGTATCCTCGAACTCCTTCAGTCCTTGGGCCTTGATGGCCTCGAACCTCTTCTCGTTGTCCATGTTCTCGATCCCTTCGATAGTCGCGATGGCTGCCTTCGTGCGGGCCATCGCGTCCGACAGTGACTTCTTTTGCGCGCGCAGGGTCCTGAGGTGTGACTCAAGGGTGTCCCGGAGGCTTGCCTGTGAGTCCCTGAGCAGGTGACGGATGGTCGTGAGGGGAAGGTTGCAGGCGCGCATCGCAAGGATCTGCGACAGGCGTCTTGCGTCGCAGGGACCGTACGTGCGGTACCCGTTCTCTGCCCGGGCGGGCTCGAGGAGCCCCATGTCCTCGTAATGGCGCAGCGTGCGTGCACTCACGCCCGCCATCTGGGCCAATTGTCCCACGCTGTAGTGTCTCCCCGCAGGTTTCGATTCGTCCATCTCACACCTCCAAGGGCATCATGGACCCTCACGTAGCGAGAGGGTCAAGGAACTTTACGTGACGAGAAGGCAACGGGGGTGCATGGGACTTGCCATGGGCGAGTGTCGAGGGAGTGAACTATATCAACAGCCCTCGTGCAATATACACAAGGCAATTGCACGCTAAACATGGCATGCTCCCGTTGATGGAAGGTGAGGACGGGAGGCATGATTTGATGGGGCCGAGGACGGCGCTCGAGCTGGGCGCGCGGAGGTTCCGACCACGCCGGGCTGGGGATGTTCTCGCGGCTCGTGGGGTGTCGTTTGGGCTAGGCGTCACGACCCTGCCAAGGTTCCGGTGCACTGTCGACCGCCCGGGCTCGTCGGGCCCTTGAGCGCCTCCTTACCCAGCGTGGGGCTGGTCTGCTCGCGCCGGTAGTGAGTGCGCAAGGACAGCGCGACCTAGTCGAAGGAGGGGCTGAGCGCGCGCTCGAAGAGCTCCCCCTTGCCCGCGAACAGGAAGTAGAGGGCATCTGTCGTCACATAGGCCGCCACACAAATGCTGCGCAGCGACGCTCCTGGCAGCCACGCTCAGCAAACTCCCACGTCGCCGCAGCGATGGGGGCGCGTCTCGTGTCGGCGCTCTCCTCCCTCGTCCGTCTCATGTGGCCCTCCCAAGCGCGGGCGCGGTGCGCGCTGGCCCTTTACGCGAGCATGCGCTCGACCTCGTCGGGGTCAAGCCCCAACGACGCCGCACCAGCTCGTGCGTCCACGAGGCCGGCGCGCACGAGCTTGCCGAGTGTCTTGGCCTTGCCTACGGCGATCTTTCCAGTCCACCCCCTTGCGAAACTCTCCGCAAAACTCTCTGCGAAGCCCTCCGCGAAGCCTTCTGCCCAGATCTCCTCTGAGACGTTGCTCATGAACACCCTGCCCCCCTCCGTCTTCCTGGGGCCTCGCCTCTCGCTGGGCGTGGCTGGGAAGCGCTCTTCGCCGTGCGCATCGGTCTCGACGAGAGCCTCACCAGGGCGGAGATCTCTCTGCGCGAGCATGCGCTCGACCTCGTCGGGGTCGAGCCCCAACGACGCCGCGCCAGCGTGCGCGTCCACGAGGCCGGCGCGCACGAGCTTGCCGAGCGTCTCGGCCTTGCCTATGGCGATCCCCTCAGTCCAGCCCCCTTCGAAACTCTCCGCGAAACCCTCCGTGAAGCCTTCTGCCCAGATCTCCTTTGTGCCGCCGTCCATGACTATTTTGCCCTCCTTCGTCTCCCTGAGCCTGCGCTTCATCCTGGACGTGGCCGGGAAGCGCTCCTCGTCGTACGCCTCGGCCTCCGTGAACACCCTCATGAGGGCGGGCGTCGCACGGTGCGCTGGTACGAGCGGGCCCTGCCGAGCTCCCGACTGCTTCCGGCCGCCGACGAGTCGAGCACGTCACCCCCGCGCAGCCGACCTCACCCTTCTGCCGCGAGCGCGCGCCTGATCTCGTCGGCGTCCACCCCCACCGAGGTGGCGGCGTCCTGTACGCTCACGAGCCCGTCGCGCACGAGACGGACGAGCGTCTCGAGCTTGCCCTCGAGCTTGCCCCTCTCCTCGCCCTCCGCGATGCACTCCGCGCGGATCTCCTCTATGACGCTTCCCATGTCCTTTCGCCCCTCCTCCGTCTCCCTGAGCCTGCGCTTCACCCTGGACGTCTCCGGGAAGCGCTCCTCGTCGTACGCCTCGGCCTCCGTGAGCACCCTCATGAGGGCGGAGACCTCGCCGCCGTCCCTCGCCAGGGCGTTCACGTACACCTCCTCGAGGCCGTTCTCGGCCGCCTCGCCGGTCTCCCTGACGACCCTGTCCACATGATACAGCGGGCAGCCGGCCCTGAGGGGGTCGAACTCGCAGACGAGCACGACGCAGACGTCCGGGACGTCCCCGAAGGGGGTGCCCGGGCGCGTCCTGTCGGCCGTAACGAGCGAGGCGTAGTAGCGCGCCCGCCTCTGGAGGTCGCCCTTGTCGGCGCGCTGCACCTCGACGTCCACGAGCCTGCCGTCCGAGAGCTCGCAGAGGGCGTCGAGCACCGCCGAGCGCCCCCGCGTGTTCGTGACGGCGGACTGCGGCTTGCACTCCACCACCTCGAGCCCCGGGTCCTGGAGCAGCACCCCCAAGAGCTCCCCGCAGAAGGCCTTGCTCTGCGCCATCACCCGAAACATCAGGTCGTCTATGGGCCTCAGCTTGCCCACGTCACGTGCTGCCCATGCCATCCGACCACCGTCCCCCACTCGCCGCCGTTTCTTGCCACTCACTATAGCACAGACTGGAACATGCGTTCTTGTTAATGCAAGGGTATGGAGGCCTTGTGAACTCTCGTGGGTCCCGGGTGCTCGGGCCTAAGACCCACGCCGCCGGCGATGGCGTGACTACCTATCCACCCGAACCCACGAAGCCTCATTTATGGACTGCGCAGGGTTGGCGTCGTGTATCGAAAGGCTGTCTGTTGCGATAGCGTTGGGTCAATCCCATGTATACACTCATAAAGGCTGTAGGTCGAGGACCTGTGGAGATACTCTGTCTATCACACCAGCCAAGAACTTGCGCTATACTCTCATATGCGTTTTCTGGAGAGTTGTCCGAGTGGTTGAAGGAGCACGATTGGAAATCGTGTATACGCCGAAAGCGTATCCTGGGTTCAAATCCCAGACTCTCCGCCAGAATCTTTGACGGCGTCCGCGAGGACGCCGTTTCACCCTGCGGAGGGGTGGCAGAGTGGTTGAATGCGGCGGTCTCGAAAACCGTTTATCCGCCTATGCGGGTACGAGGGTTCGAATCCCTCCCCCTCCGCCAGAATGCACGAACATACCTGCGTACATCTGCATCTCTTGGCTGCGTGGCTTTTGGCTTGTCCTGCGGTAGTCCGTGATGCGAGGTCCCTCTTGCTATGAGTCTGGATCGAGTAAATTCAGAATACGTTCGGTGGATGCCGATCGAGTCGTTTACGAGTGCCGTGGGTTGGCGCAATGTGCGATGTGGTGGGTGGTAACGTTGGGTACCAGAGGTACGGGCGTACCGCACTCGTTGCAACGTTGAAAGGAGCTGGCTAGTCATGCAGGAAACGAGGTACTTCTCCCATGCTTGGGCCCTGCTTACCAAGGACAAGGGCTGGCCTAAGGTCATTGTGATGCTGGCCCTTTGGATGCTCATTCCCATCGTGGGCTGGCTATGGGTTCTAGGGTATGAGGCTGAGTGGGCGCGCCTCATTGCTTGGGGGGTTGAAGGCTCTCCCAAGCAGAAGAACATCAATTTGAGCCAGTGCCTTACGAGTGGGTGGCGTGTGTTTGTCGCCCAGTTTGGCTGGGGTGTCCTGTGGACGATGTTCTACTGCTTCACCTTGCTCGGAACCGGGACCCTACATTTCTACAGCTTTTACCCCTATATCAGTGAGGATAATGGTTCTTTTGTGTCGTTTCTTGCGAACATCGTGGGGATATGCTATTGGGTCTTTCTTGTGATTGCAGGCGTTCGGACAACCATCTATCAGAGCTATACCGCTGGGTACCAGCTTAACCGCATCTTTGACATGCTTAAGCGTGACATCGGTGGCTTTGTTAAAATCGTTGGCATAAACCTGCTCTCTGTACTTATTAGCGGCGCTGTCATTGGGGTACTCAGCTTCTTTGCCGGGTTGCTTGGTATCCTTGGCTTGGGACTGCTGTCCTATGGAATGGCGAGCGGGACCTCTCATTTCGTCCCTGCATTTATCACCCTGCTCGCTATCGTTCTCTATATCCTAGCGGTAGACATCATCCTGCTCGTCTTGAGACTTATCTGCTATGTGATGGTTGGACTTTGGTTGAGGCAGTTCGACGTTCTGTCCTGGGGTGCGAGCGGAGACCCACTGCCCGCGTCACCATGGCTGGGACAGGGGAGTATGCCCGTGCAGCCCGGTCAGGCTCAGGTCCCCCAGCAAGCCTTCACGATGGGCGTTCCTGTGGCTCCCGTAGCTCCCATGACACCCCAAGCTGAGATGGGCCAGAGCGGTTCAGTGGCCGCGCCTGCGAACATGACGTCCACGTTTTCGACACCCGTTTCTCCTGCGTCTCCGTATCAGCCTGCTATGCCGTATGGCTCTCCTGTGGCGACGCCAGCTCCTATGACAGACGCCCCTGCTCCACCACCTTCCTCAAGTTTTGAGCGGGTTGGTATCACTCCCCTTTCGGGGTCACCCGCACCATCTAGCTCAGGTCAGATAGACGGGCTCGCCTCTTCCGTCGAGTCAACCTTGCTCGATGGGGGTGACCTCACGCAGCAGTCCTTACAGGCAATGGCTGCCAAGACGCTCCAGACTCCGGAGGGGATTCAAGGAGATGGGGGTATCCAAGCGGATACCCATGTGGGCGCCCAGACTAGGGGACAGGAGCCTCCATCTGCAGAAGCGAGCGAGGAAGCGGGTGAGAACGACCCGGCGTCTGTCTAACGTAGGCCTGTGACACGGAACCATGTTGACGCTAGCATATGTTCCTATTATGGAGATACACAGACTCTCGTTCAACAGCGCAGCTCTCTTCTAAGGGTCTCAACTTGGCATCTGTCGCCACATAGCCAGCTGACCGCTAGCTGCACGATATAACCGTGCCAGCTCGGTCAGCTACGCTGTGCTCAGGCGATGTGGTGAAACCGTGGGAGGCTTCAAGATGGGCGTCAACGTGCGAGAACAACAAAGAGCTGTGCTAAAGTGCAAACTTGATCTTTCCTGCTCCGGGTGCACCTTCACTGACCGGAGCCGCTAGTCCAGAGGAGGTGACCATATGAAGGCCTATGAACTGCTGTATTTTCTCGATCCCACAAGTACCGAGGAGATCCGTGCGGGTGTTACGAAGCGCATTAGTGCTGCCATTACCGAAGACGGTGGTGTGATCGACAACACCGAGGATTGGGGCAAGCGCAAGCTCGCATTTGAGGTTGATAAGCTCGCTGAGGGCGACTACATTCTTGTCAACTTCCACGTTGATCCCGTCCAGATCGCCGAGCTCGACAGAGTCCTGCGCATCAACGACGCTGTCAAGCGCCACATGATCGTGCGTCGTAGCGACAAGGACTAAGGCGTAAGGAAGGTGGGCGTTGGACCCAAAGGAGGAGTGGTCGCATGAGTATCAACAGGGTTAACATATCCGGCAACCTCACGCGTGATCCAGAGCTGAGGTCATTGCCGAGCGGCACGCAAGTGCTGAGCTTTGGCGTGGCAGTTAACGATCGTGTGCGCAACCAGACCACGGGAAATTGGGAAGATAGGCCCAACTATGTGGACTGTGTCGTATTTGGCAACCGTGCTGAACCGCTAAACCGCTTCTTGAGTAAGGGTTCCAAAGTCGCCATCGAGGGCAAGCTTCGCTGGAGCCAATGGCAGGACAAGCAGACAGGATCAAATCGCTCCAAGCTTGAGGTCGTCGTGGATCAGGTCGAGTTTCTCTCACCACGTGATCAAGATCAGCAGCAGGGCGGCTATCAGCCATCGGCGTCACAGGGACAGGGGTATCAGCAGCCAAGTTACGCAACCCCACAGGCCCAGCCAGCCCCGCAGACGCAGCAGCAGGCCCAGCCTGTTCAGCAGGCGACACAGGCACAGCCGGCCCCACAGGCCCAGCCGGCCCCACAGGTCCAACAAGCCCCTCAGGCACAGCCCGCCCCACCGGTGCAGGCAGCGCCCGAGGTCCAGAGCCCCCCTGTCCAGACCCCACCTTCGGCGGACATCTACGATACAGACATCCCATTCTAGGGTTCAAGGGGTGGCCGTGTGCCACCAGAGAAAGGCATAAGACATGGCTAAGCAAAGGCAGGTCGAACAGCGCCAGCCGCGTCGCAGGTTTTGCCAGTTCTGCAAGGAGGACGTCGACTTTATCGACTACAAAGACGTCCAGCTCCTTCGCAAGTACATGACTGATCGTGGCAAGATCAAGCCGCGTCGCGTCACAGGCGCTTGTACGCAGCATCAGCATGACATCGCGCTCGCGATCAAGAGGGCACGCGAGATGGCATTGCTTCCGTATACCGTTGCTGTGGTTTCTAGCCGTAGCGGTCGCAGTCGCGGCTAGCGCGCAGACACCATACGAGGGGTCGGCTCGTGCCGACGACACAAAGGAGTACCCATGAAAGTCATCCTTCTGGATGAGCTCAGGGGCAAGGGCGGAGAGGGCGACCTTGTGGAGGTTGCCCAAGGCTACGCGGAGAACTACCTGTTCCCCAACAAGATCGCCCAGCCCGCTGCCCCTGGCAACATCAAGCAGCTTGAGCAGCGTCGCCACAACATCGAGAAGCGCGAGGAGAAGCGCATCGCTGATGCTAACACGATGCGGGAGAAGCTCGACGGCAAGACTGTAACCGTTGATGCCAAGGTCGGGGAGAACAACCAGCTCTTTGGCTCTGTTACCACCGCCCAGATCGCCAGCGCCATCAAGAGCCAGCTTGGCGTCGAGATAGACCGCAAGCGCATCACACGCACCGCCGCTATCAAGACCGCTGGCAAACATGATATCGAGATCAACCTCTACCGAGAGATCAATGCTCTGGTGAGCCTTTATGTGGGCGTGGTCGAGGACAAGCTCGAGGAAGACGCCGTCAAGGAGGCTGCCGCCGAGGCGGTCGCCAGCGATGACGCGAGTGTCGCCGAAGAGCCTGCCGAAGAGGCTGCCGCAGGTGGGGAGGGGCAAGAGTAGCCCCATCTGGGACGAGGGAACTTCGATTCTCAGGTTTTTAAACACTCTGCCTGCTGAGCGGGACCATACTCTCCCAAGGACCAGGCGATCCTTTTTCATGGAGACTTCGAGGAGCTTTGTCTGCTGGAAGTCTCCTTTTCATGACTAGCTGTAAAAAACCATTGTTTACCAGGCATTATTCAAGATCGAGAACAGAGACATCAGCTTGATAGGCCCGTAACCCTCAAGTAGACGAATAGACTTGTGTGAGCCTCGATTTGTCGAAAACTATCGAAGAAAGACTTTCTAAATTTGTTGATAACGTCGAAAAGCGCTAAAGGCAAGGGTATCAGAGGGGCACTTTGAACAACGGCCTGCTCATGACCATGATTGACTTTCCACGCCAAGAGGGGTTGCAATACTGTCATCGCACAGTCTGGCGATCGTATCGATGAAGGTCCGTAGGGCCTATGGTATGGAGGTGGTGCGGGAGGACAGGTTCGAAGGCCCATGGGTATGGTCGGCAACTCGGGTGCGTGTATGTCTGGGTGAGGAACTAAGCAGCAAGGCGATGGGCGGTTAGCATGCCAGATGGATATGACAGCTATGGTGGGTATGACGGGTCACTACCTGCTGCGGAGAGAGGTCGCCCGACTATGCCCCAGGACGCGGCGGCGGAGCAGGCGGTGCTCTCTGCCATGCTTATATCGTCAGACATACTTCAAGAATGCATAGTTCTACTAAAAGAAGCTGATTTCTATCAGTATGCACATCGTCTGATCTACAACGCGATGAGTGACATGTTCGCAAACGGCAAGGTGATCGATAGCATCTCGCTTGCCGACTACCTCAAGAGCGCGGGGCAGCTCGACAAGGTTGGTGGGACGAGCTATCTCATCGACCTCAACCAAGAGAGTACGGCGCTCGTCAGTTGGCCCCACCACGTCGAGATCCTGCGTCGCAACTCGACGCTCAGGGACATCATCATGGCTTCGGCAAAGATCAGCTCGCTGGCCTTTGATGCGCCAGGCGACACCAAGGAGGTCGTGGACGAGGCCGAGAAGCTTCTTATGGGCGTCACGGAGCGTTCTGTCAGGAACAGCTACTCGATGCTTTCCGATGTGATGGGCGAGCTCTATGAGGAGCTCGAGGAGGCCTGTCAGAACCCCAACAGCGTCCTTGGTGTCGAGACGGGCTATCCGGGCATCGACTCGCGTCTTCAGGGCCTGCGGCCGGGTCAGATGATCGTCGTTGGCGCCCGACCGGGTGTGGGCAAGACCTCGTTTGCCCTGAACCTCGCCTTCAACGCGGCGGCCAAGGGTGCGTCGGTGGCCTTCTTCTCACTCGAGATGTCAAAGATAGAGATAGCGCAGAGGTTGCTCTCGGCCCACGCGAGGATCTCTCTCTCTGACATCAGGGGCGCCCGCATCAAGGGAAACCAGTGGAGCCAGATCATCGGGGCCACGACCGACCTCTCGGCCTTGGACATTATGATCGACGATACGCCCGGTACCACGGTGACCGAGATACGAGCCAAGTCACGTCGTATGCTCAGGGGCAAGGAGAAGGGCATCGTGCTCGTGGACTATCTCCAGCTGCTCTCTCCACCCTCGGGCGCACGGCGTACGGACAGCCGTGCCACCGAGGTCTCCGAGATGTCGCGTGGCATCAAGATCATGGCCAAGGACCTGGGATGTCCCGTTGTCGCGCTCTCGCAGCTCAACCGTCAGGTCACTGACCGCAGGGGACAGCGCCCCCAGCTCTCGGACTTGCGCGAGTCAGGATCGATCGAGCAAGACGCCGATATCGTCATCCTGCTCGACCGCTCGATGACCGAGGAGGAGGCCGAGAGGGCCGACCGGCCTGACCCCAACGTTACCGAGTTCATCATCGCGAAGAACCGATCCGGGCCGCTCGACGTCGTTCCGCTCATGTTCATCCCCAACTCCACCAAGTTCGTTGAGGTGGACACGAGGCACTCTGAGTAGGGGCGGGCGCTTGCCTTGAGCCGATCCCCCTGTCGTGTTGTTGGCGAGCGACGTCCCTGTGCGCGCTTTGGGTCCTCAGGTAGCCTATACTTAGAAACAAGCCGAGGCGGCTTATACCAGAAGGGAGTCAGCATGCCTGCATCAGTACTGGTCGGCACGCAATGGGGTGACGAGGGCAAGGGCAAGGTCACCGACCTCATATCCGGTGGTTTCGACGTAGTGTGCCGCTACGCAGGCGGGGCAAATGCGGGCCATACCGTCATCGCCAACGATCATGAGCTTGCCTTGCACCAGGTCCCCTCTGGAGTCATGTACGAGGGAACCTACCCCGTCATCGGCAACGGCTGCATCGTGGATCCCGAGCTGCTTCTCTCGGAGATCGATACCCTCAGCGAGCAGGGTATCAGCTGCGATGCGCTCAAGGTCTCGGGCAACGCCCACATCGTCATGCCCTACCACAAGGACTTGGACGGAGCGCACGAGAAGAGGCTCGGCAAGAACCTCATCGGCACCACAAAGCGCGGAGTCGGTCCCACCTATATGGACAAGATGAACCGCACCGGCCTGCGCGTGCAGGATATGCTCGACGAGAAGATCTTTCGCGAGAAGCTCGAGGCGGCCCTCGCCTACGTCAACCCCATCCTCGAGAAGGTCTACGAGCTTCCCAGCTACAGCGCAGCACAGATCTGCGAGACCTACCTGCCCTACGCCGAGCGTCTGTGTCCCTACATCGTCGAGAGCTCGCTCTTTCTCAACGAGCAGCTCGAGGCGGGCAAGAACATTCTCCTTGAGGGAGCCCAGGCGACGATGCTCGACATAGACCACGGCACCTATCCCTTCGTCACCTCGTCGAACTGCACTGCCGGCGGCGCCGTCACCGGCTCGGGCATCGGTCCCACCCAGATAGGGCGCGTGCTGGGCGTCGCAAAGTCCTACCTCACCCGCGTAGGGTCGGGTCCCTTTCCGACCGAGCTCTTCGATGAGGTGGGTGACCTGATCGGCAGGACGGGTCACGAGGTTGGCGTGACCACGGGGCGCGCGAGGCGCTGTGGCTGGTACGATGGCGTGATCGTGAACTACGCCGCCCGCGTGAACGGCCTCACGGACCTTGCGATCACCAAGCTCGACGTCCTTGGGTGCCTGGACAAGATCAAGGTGTGCGTCGCCTATGAGGCCGATGGTAGGCGCTACACCACCGTTCCCGAGCACCAGAGCGTGTTCTATCACTCCAAACCCGTCTATGAGACATTACCTGGATGGCAGTGTGACATCTCGGGTGTGCGCGACTTCTATCGGCTGCCCCGCGAGGCCAAAGATTACATCGACTTCCTCGAGCAGCTCGCGGGGGTGCGCGTCTCCATCATCACGGTCGGCCCCGATCGTGAGCAGACCATTGACAGGTACTGGAACTAGAGGTGTTGACCACTACTCAGACAACGCGAGAGCGCTTTGCTATCGTCTGCGATAGCGGCTGCGACCTCTCCAAAGACTTCCTCGCTGCCGCTCGGGTGATCTGCGTGCCGCTCGTGGGCAAGGATGCGTTGCTCGACCGCCGCAGTACGGGTGACCGTACGGGGACGGACCTCTTCAAGAGGCTTTCTGGAGTGAGAGGCAAGGTTCAGCTCGAGTCGCCCCCACCTGGTGTGGGGGAGTTCAGGGAGGTCTATGAGCGTCTTGCAAAGCAGGGATACCGCTCTATCATCTCCCTGCATGTCTCGTCGGCGATGCGCGATGTCTGCTCGTTTGCTACGAGGGCGGCGGCGCAGGTCTCGTCGGTCGACATCCACGTCATCGACAGCAACTGCGTCTCGGCACAGATGGCGCTTGTGTTGGCCCGGCTCGTGGCGGACCGTGATGCGGGCATGGACGCAGATCATGCGGCCCATCGCTCCGTCGAGGCTGCCCGTGCCGCGCGTCTGCTTGTGATTCCAGCTCCCGGTGCACTGAGCGAGAGGCTCAAGAGTGGCGGGCGGCCTGCGCTGCATAAGAAGGTCCTTGGCACTGCCGACTCTTTGCGCACGCGTGCCTTGGGAGCACGGCGTGCCTTTAGCGTCGATAAGGATGGCAGCGTGCGTGAGTTCTCACGTTCGACCGAGCTGTCACGTCTTGCGGGCGTCATTGCCAGGGCCATGAGCACCTATGCGCGTGAGGTGGGACCCCTCACCTACGTCAAAGTGCGCTCAGGTGTGTCCGTACTACTTCCCATCATAGAGAAGCACCTTGATACCAACGAGTTCGATGCCGAGTGCGCCGGCGTGCTGAGGACAAGCCCGTACACGACCATGGAGATGGGTGTCGGCGCGGCGGGCGTGGCATACGTCCCCACGTCCCTTGTCCTAGCACAGGAGGCACGGACCCTGATGGGTCTTGATGACAGCCTGGAGGCAGACGGTGGCTGATACAGGAGCGCGCGAGCCTTCCGACGGTTCGCAGGTAGGCGAGGTCCAAGAGCGACGCGACGCTGCCGCGTCGTCGGTTCCCACAGACGTCTCGCGCAACGCGCCGAGGGGACCTCGTTGGCTCATCGGCCACTATACGCTTGCATTTGCCGTGTTCGCCGCCATGGTCCTTATCGTCTACCTGAGGATCGATCGTTCCCTCATCAGGATTACGGATGGCGTCGAGCAGCAGTACTCCTCGTTCCTGTATGAGGGAAGGTGGCTGAGGCAGATCTTCAGGACGTTCCTCTCAGGAGGCGGTTGGGTTGTTCCCCAGTGGGAATGGAGCGTGGGCTACGGTGTTGACTCCATGACCACCATGCTGTCGTTCGAGCCGCTGACGCTTGTGTCGGCGCTGGTTCCCGAGTCCCTCTCTGAGCTTGCCTATCAGGCGCTCATCTTCGTCCGCATGTACCTCGCGGGCCTCTTCTTCTGCCTCTATGCGCTGTCTCGCGACCGTGATGCCCAGGACGCCCTGTGCGGTGCCTGTGCGTATGTCTTCTCCGCCTGCCTCCTCAATGGGTTGTATTGGCCGGGGTCGTTGGTCGGCGCGCTGTTCTTGCCGCTTGTCCTCACCGGCGTCGAGCGGATGCTGGCGGGCAGGAGGCCCTACGTCCTGATCGGTGGGCTGGTCCTGCTGTTTGTCTCTTCGTACTATTTTGCCTATATGATCATACTCACCCTTATCCCCTATTGTGTGGTCAGGGTCGTGCAGGTCGAGAAGAATCCCTCTGTGAAGGTCCACCTGACGTGGTTCGTGAGGCTTGCCGGATGCGTCCTGATCTCGCTTTCCATCGGGTGCTCTGTTATTGTTCCGCAGATGCATGCGCTCTTTGGGTCCGCTCGCTTCACGTCGAACACGGTGACCTTCCAGCCCACCTACTCGCTTCTATACTATCTGAATTTTATCCCAGGATTCATATCGGTATTCGGTCCGGGTAACGACTACCTCATTGGTTACGGGGCTACCTCGCTGCTCGCCTGTGTGGCGCTGTTTCTTGAGAGGGGCGAGAGGCGCAGGGAGCACCGCGCCCTCAGGATCGGCTTCGTCGTCCTCACCCTCATGATGCTCGTGCCTATCTTTGGTAGGGTCATGAACGGGAACAACTACGCGTCAAACCGGTGGAGCTTTGTGTACGCGATGTTGATATCCTATATCGTGTGTGTTGTCGCCCCACGCTTACGAAGGCTCGGCGGGAGGGACAGGCGCTCCGCGCTCGTTGCTCTCTGCGTGATCTTGGTGCTCGTCCTTGTGGTCAACAGCATTCGCGAGGAAGTCTACCTTGCGTCGCTTGCCGCAGGCTTCTTCTCACTCGCCCTCCTCGCGACGGGCGTTATCCCACGACGCCACATGACCCTCGCGATAGTCGCCACGCTCCTGGTTTCGTCTGCCGTCGCCGTCACCTACCTCGTAGACTACAGGGAGGGGGGCTATACGCACGATGCGTACTTGCTGGGTGACGTGCACAGGTCGGCGACCCTCGCCTCGCCGTCTTACGTCCTCACTAAGGTCGATGACCCCACACTTTGGAGGGCCGATACCGACGTGGGCGCGTCGGGCCTGCGCAACGGCGGCATCTTTCTTGGGACGCGTACCTACAGCTTCTACTACAACATCTATAACAGCAGGATCGACCGCTTTCACACCGAGCTCGGCCTGACGGGGACCGCGATAAACTTCTCCTATAATGGCCTTGGTGGCAGGTCGTTTCTTGAGGCTGTCACTGCCGGTAGCTACTACCTTGCGCCGAGCGATCACAGCTTCCCTGTGCCGTACTACTACGATGGCACGCCCGTGCTGGTTGAGGAGGTCGCGGACGACGAGACGAGCTATGAGGTTTATGCGGCCCGCGATAGACTGCCGTTTGGCTTCACCTATTCGCACGTGATGGCGAGAGGCGAGTATGAGCGGCTCTCGATGGCACGCAGGCAGGCGACGCTTCTGCAGGCCGCTGTAGTGGATAATGACGATGTCTTGGCTACTGGTCTTGCCGAACTCACGCCACGCTTCAGCGACAGCTCGCCGGCCTACCGTGCCGCCGACATCGACGACGCCTCTGATACCTCCGATTCCGCAGAGGGCGAAGGGGTGGTCGTCGGTGAGGGGTCCGCCAGCGCTTCCACGAGCGGCTGTTCCTACGAGGATGGTAGGATCGTGGTCAGGCAGTCGGGCGCCACGCTCAGGCTGTCCTTCGAGGGCCTCCCGAACGCAGAGACCTACCTGAGTTTCAGAAACCTTCGATACCACCTCCCGGAGGATGAGCCAGACGCTGATCAGACCTTGCTTGAGCGGTTATCGTCGCTGTATGAGGGATCGTCTCTCTATCAACCCGACACCTACCACGCGATAATGGTGAGCGGCGACGGCGGAGGTGTGGCAGGGATCGAGTGCATCTCGAGCCTGAGTCACATGTACGGTGGCAAGAGCGACTGGCTCGTTAACCTTGGTTATAGCGAGAAGCCCGTGAGGGAGATCACGCTCTACCTCCCCCGGGTGGGCAGCTACAGCCTCGACGACATGAGCGTTGTCGTCCAGCCGATGGACGAGTTCGACGGCCAGATAGACGCGCTCAAGGAGGATGTCTTGGATAACGTGGAGCTGCCGACCAACGGCGTGAGAGGGACCATCGATGCGTCGAAAGACGAGCTGCTGTTTCTCTCAATCCCGTATTCCGATGGCTGGAGCGCGACGGTCGATGGCGCAGAGGCTGACATTATCTGCGCAAACACGGCCTTCATGGGGATTGCGCTTTCCGCGGGCAGACATAGCATCGAGCTGCGCTATGCCACCCCGGGCCTTGGGTTGGGCATGACCATCGGCGCAGGTGGCCTTCTTGCGGCAGGGGTGCTTGTCATCGTCTGCGAGTTGCGCCGCCGTGCTTGGTATCATGGTGGCCGGCGTCGGGCGCGTCATCTTGACCAGAAATGACACAGAGCGAAGGGAGACGGGACATGGCAGGCTCCGGCAAGACGGACATACTTCTTTTGGGGTCGGGTGGCCGGGAGCACGCGCTTCTGGCCAAGCTTGCTGAGTCGCCGCAGGTGGGCAGGCTCTGGGTGGCTCCCGGCAACGGTGGGATGTGGCAACTCGCCCAGAGGGCCGACATCGACCCGGAGTCAGGAGGAGCGGTGAGCGCCTTCGCCCGTGAGCACGGTATCGGTCTTGTGGTGATCGGTCCCGAGGCTCCCCTCGTGGCGGGCGTGGCCGACGCCGTGCGCGCTGCAGGCATCCCGGTGTTTGGACCCTCGGGCGAGGCTGCACGCATAGAGGGATCAAAGGGATTTGCCAAGGGAGTCATGGCAAGGGCGGGGGTGCCCACGGCCTCATACAGGAGCTTCACCGATGAGGGAGCCTGTGTGGCGTACGTGCGTGAGCTCGCAGGTCCTTGCGTCGTCAAGGCCGATGGCCTCGCTGCGGGAAAGGGCGTCTTCGTGGCTCAGACGACAGAGGAGGCGCTCGCGGGCGTCCATACGTGCTTCTCGGGTGCCTTTGGAGAGGCTGGCTCGACCGTTATCGTCGAGGAGCTACTCGAGGGGCCGGAGTGCTCGCTTCTTGCCCTCACGGATGGCACCACGCTCGTGCCGCTCGCGACCTCGCAGGATCACAAGCGAGCCCTTGACGGGGACCGTGGCCCCAACACGGGAGGCATGGGTGTCTACTCTCCCGTGCCCATCCTGCGCGACGGTGAGCTCGAGCGCATGGTCGAGATAGAACAGAGAGTTGTCGATCAGCTGAGGGAGGATGGCATCAACTACAGCGGCTGCCTTTATGGCGGCTTCATCCTCACCAAGGACGGCCCTAAGGTCCTCGAGTTCAACGCCCGCTTTGGGGACCCCGAGACCCAGGTGGTCCTGCCACGTATGAGAGGGGATCTCGTCGAGTGTCTTCTCGCCTGTGATGGCGCCACGCTAGATCCCGCCATGGTCTCATGGGCGGACGATTGGGTGGTGAGCGTGGTTCTCACAAGTGCGGGCTATCCTGGGCACTATGAGAGGGGCAAGGTCATCTGCGGCATCGACGATGCCAATGCGATGGAGGGCGTCATCGTCTACCATGCGGGCACGACGCTTGACGACGGGGGGCGCGTGCTCACGGCAGGCGGGCGCGTGCTCGATGTGACGGCCGTCGCTGCGACCTTTGAGGATGCGCGCAACAGGGCCTACGAGGCCTGTGACAGGATCTCCTTCGAGGGCAAGACCTACCGCCATGATATTGGGATCAAGGCCATCAGGGGTCGTGACAGGCTCTAGGAATCTGAAGGAGAGAGCTTTATGGACGAGATGGGCGATGGGCTGCAGGCTAAGAGCTCCGAGCCGGTTGATGCTGGTCTTAAGGAGGCCGTCCATAGCATGAAGGCCGAGGTGGCCTCCTTCACCTATGGGGAAGAGGAGGTGATGGGAGCATGTGAGTCGGGACACCCCGAAGCTCGTACGCTCGTGTTGGGAGGTGGCGACCCGCGTGATGATGCCCTTGCCGAGGAGGCGCTCGATGAGAGTGTCGCATGGAAGGGTCGCATCTTCAACGTGGACCGTCTTACGGTGAGGCTTCCCGATGGCCGTGAGGCCGTGCGTGACGTCGTGCGCCATCCCGGTGCCGTCGCCATCATAGCCCTTACCGACGGTGGGCGCATCTGCTTGGTCAGGCAGTACCGGACGGCCCTCGGTCGTGTGACTGTCGAGATCCCCGCAGGCAAACTCGATCCTGGTGAGGACCCGCTCGACTGCGCAAGACGTGAGCTTTTGGAGGAGACGGGCATGGCGGCCGAAAAAATCGCCTTCCTCACCACCATCGCTACTTCCGCTGGCTTCTGCGACGAGTTGATACACATCTACATGGCCACGGGACTCTCGTATGGGTGTCCGAACCCCGACGATGACGAGTTCCTACATGTGGATCTCGTTGAGCTGTCGGAACTCGTGGACGCGGTGCTCGATGGCCGCATAGAGGACGCGAAGACCGTGGCGGGGGTCCTTGCCTGTGATGCGATCGCACACAGGCTCTCCACCTCTGCGGGAGTCGAAGGTGAGAGGACGGTTGGCTAGCTGGTTCTTGTCGGTCATCGTACGTGCCACGCGCTGATGGGGCACAGGGCCCACCACGTGGTGTTTGTGTAGGCTCGCAATCTGTCGGCCTACCGCGCACATACGCCAACGCTGGACGGATGGCCGTCGAGCGAGGCTTAGCGCTGGGCCCTCGCTGTGGGGCCGGCCTTTCGTGGTGGCGCGATGTGGGGCAGGTTGCCTATACTGTCTAGTGTCCCAGGCGACGCCGGGCAACTAGTGCAAGACAGTCACCCAGAGTCACCCAGTTACCTGTGTGGCAGCAACGGGGAGGGGCCGCATGGCTAGGAAGAGGGACATAAAGCTCATCCCTAAGGGCAGCTTGAACGCCGAGCAGGCTGAGGAGCTCTTTGGTACCGTCGACGAGACGGGCCATACCAACGAGGAGACGGCGCGTGCCCAACGCAAGCAAAGACGGTCGCGCGGCCATGGGGTGGACATCGACCCACTCTCCGACGCTGATCCTTCTGGGTCCAACGTCGGAACGAAGATAGCCCGCACTGCCGTTGGCTTTGTTGTTGTGCTCTTGGTGAGTGTTGTCGCGCTCCAGGTTATCACGACGCTCATCCGTCGTGCGAGCACGGCGGACCTTGCGGAGAACGTCAACATCAACACGGTAAACCAGGCGCTGGACCACGGTGTCGAGTGGGGTACCGGCTTCACGCAGTTCCCGGCCGACTACAGTGTGCAGGAGGCTGACGAGAACACGCATCGCATCGAGGTGACGGTCACCGACACTGCCTCAAAGAACCCGCTGGAGTCCTTTGCCGGCTCGCAGATCCAAGCTGCCGCGCTGGCAGTCAACGCGCTTCTCAACCAGAACATCAACACCGTGGTCTATCACGTGGACGTCTACGAGGATGAGGACGGACACGTCCAGCAGGCTGGCTTCTTTGGGCTGCTCAAGCCGTCAGGGAGCCGCAAGACGCTCATGACCTTCATCTGGTCAAAGACCACGACCGAAAATGGCGTGCGCTTCAATTGCTCGATCACGGGAGTCGACGCCAAGACGGCCGAGCAACTTCACGACAGCATTACCTCCTCCATCACGCCGAACACGATCTTCTCGAGCATTCTGGGCACAGGGCAGAATGAGGGTTCCGAGGAGAGTTCTGAGGGCTCAAGCGGCAACGCAAGTACAGGTGGCGCGACGGGATCGTCGGAATCGCAGGGATCATCGGGGTCGTCGGGATCGACGGAATCATCGGGGTCGCAGGGGTCATCGGGGTCGACGGAGCCGTCTGTTAGTGCCCCGCAGCCTGCGGGGCACTAACGCCACAGCATTTGCCCAGTTGAGCTCATTTCTTCGGTACCCCGCAATCTGCGGGGCACTTTCGTGACGCCACCATGACGTTCCCGTGACGCCCCTTACTTGAGAAGGTCCGTCACCTCGCCGAGCACGCCCTCGAAGCTCACGCCGCGCAGCTCAAAGTCAGGCTGGCTGCGGGTCGCGACCATCGCATCGTAGACAAAGTCGCCGGCAAACCTCACTGCGTCGAGGAGACTGCGCCCGGCCATGATGGCGGCAAGAAGGCCCGATGCGTAGAGGTCTCCCGTACCATGTAGCATGTATGGCAGCTGCTCCTTTACCGCCTCGACCAGGTCGAAGTCCCTGCCGATCAGGTAGTTTCTGACCTTGCCGTCACCACGCGCGATACCCTTGAGTACGACGCATTTGGCACCCATGCCCAGCAGCGTGTCTGTGACCCTCTCGACGTACGCCTCACTTGCGTCCTGACCCTGATAGGGAATGTGGGTGAGGATGGAGGCCTCGGTGAGGTTTGGGGTCAGCAGGTCTGCTCCGTCGACGAGCTGTGCCGTTGCCTCGCACATCTCGTCTGTGTAGGTGGGGTACTTCTGCCCGCCGTCGCCCATCACGGGGTCGACGACGCGCAAGGCCCTAGGATGCTCACGATACAGGCGGTTAATGGCGTCAACCTGTGTCGCAGAACCAAGGAAACCCGAATAGACGGCATCGAGCTCGATCTTCTCCTCGACCCAGGCGTCAAGGTAGCCGTCGAGCATCTCGGTGGTGTCATGCATGTAGAAGCTGGGGAACTTGGTGTGTGCCGAGAAGAGCGAGGTTGGTACGGGACAGACGTCACAGCCTGCGGCGGAGAGGACGGGGATGGCGACGCCCAGCGAGCACTTGCCATAGCCGCAGAGGTCATGCACGGCGGCGACACGTGGAATGTAGCTGCCCTCGCGTTTGTACAGATACAGGTCCTTTGCTTCTGACATGATCTTCCTTTCACATGGACTTATGGACCGATGCTAGAAGACAGAATAGACATTGCCAGGGCAGATGGCAAATGAGAACGCATGGGCACACGTGGACGCCTATACTGGACGCGCAGTTATGTCGGAGTCGCGCGGGTGGCTCGCGCGCCTTCTTGCGTCGCAGGCTACCTTCGCGCTTGCCCCCTGAATCCGGAGGTTTGCTATGGCAGAGAAGGCACTGGTTGGTATCATCATGGGCTCGAAGTCGGATCTTCCCGTGATGGGGGCCTGTACCGAGCAGCTCGAGGAGTTTGGCGTTCCCTTCGAGATGATCATCGCGTCGGCCCATCGCGCGCCTGACAGGGTGCACGAGTGGGCTGCAGGGGCAAGGGAGCGCGGACTTAAGGTCATCATCGCGGCTGCCGGTAAGGCAGCACACCTAGCCGGCGTCGTCGCGGCCTTCACCTCTCTTCCCATCGTTGGCGTCCCTATGAAGACGAGTGACCTGGGTGGCATGGACTCCCTCCTCTCCATGGTGCAGATGCCCTCCGGCGTTCCTGTGGCCTGCGTTGCGATAGGCGGTGCCAAGAACGCAGCCATCTATGCCACGCAGATTCTCGCGACAACCGATCCCGGATACGCGAGGGTCATTGAGGACTTTAAGAGGAACATGGCCGAGGGCTGAGCTGATGTCGAAAGACCCCTTAGACGGTGACTGGGAGCTATCGCGTCTGTACCAGGAGCTGGGTCTGTCGTCGACGAACGTGCCCGGTGACCTGTCGCAGCCTGGCGCGAGCCGGAGGCAGCCGCAGTACGGGCAGGCTAGGCGGACCTCTGGGCGTCGGAGCCTCGCCCACAGGATATCGAACTTCCTCATTATCGTGGGCGTCGTGCTGCTTGTGGCGGCGGGCGGTGTCTGGGGCTTTACCCAGTGGCGCTACCATGAGTCTGCGGTCGAGAACGAGCGGCTTGCCGCCTACGCGGAGGTCTTCGAGAATCCGTCTGATGCGCCCCAGGTCGACTGGGACGGGCTCAGAGAGATCAACGGCGATGTGGTGGGTTGGCTCTATGTTCCGGGCACGACCATCAACTATGCCGTGTATCAGGGGGAGGACAACGAGCAGTACCTGCATCACTCCGCCACGGGTAACTGGGTGGTCTCGGGTCAACTCTTCATGGACTATCAGAACGTCGCTCCCGGCATGGTGGACGAACAATCGATCATCTACGGACACCACCTGCTCAACGGGACGATGTTCGAGCAGATAGCCGCCATGGATGACCAAGATAAGTTCAATGAGATCGGAACCGTCTGGTATGTGACCGATCAAGGCCCCCATGAGCTTGTGCCCCTGCTCATGTACTACTCGCGGGCGGACGATCAGGACGTGCGTCGCTTCGATTTTGACAGCGTCGATGAGTACCACGCCTATCTGGGCAGCCTTCTTGACAAGTCCGTCACGAGCCGCCCTGATGCGGCCCGCATCATCCAAGGGACCCGACACGTCCTCTCGCTCGTCACCTGCAACTACTATCGGGAGTACTACGACGAGGACGGCACCAACGGGAGAAGCATTCTCGTCTGTGTGCCTAAGGTCGAGGTAGACGCCGCCCTCGCATCGCAGACGTGAGCCAGGCTGGACGCCCGCTGGTGTGGCGCCGCCCGCTGGCGTGGCGCCGATAGTGCCCGGGATTCTGCGGGGCACTATCACCGAGACGTTTGCCCAGTTGGCACCCTTTTCTCAGTGCCCCAGAATCTGCGGGGCACTATCGGCGTTGCCCTCAGCCGTCGTTGTCGTCGGGACAGGTTGCGGGAGGGTTGGCCGTCCCTCGACTTCCCCTTCTCCTCCGTCAGTTCTGCCCGACTCGCGACTTCAAGAGAAAGTATGCCTGACAACGTCGAGCACGGTCTACCATAGGCATCAGACATAGGCATCAGACGTGACCCATAAGACGGGAAATGGCAGCTTGAGAGGAGCGAGGATGGCGGTTCAAGAGAAGAGGCACGTGAGCTACGCCGACGCGGGTGTGGACGTGGGCGAGGGGGCCCGTGCCGTTGACGCCATCAAGGACGCGGTGCGCTCCACCGCTCGTCCAGAGGTCATAGGGGGCCTGGGCGGCTTTGGTTCGTGCTTTTCCATGAGAGGCTTCAAGAACATGGAGGACCCTATCCTGGTCTCGAGCACCGATGGGGTGGGTACCAAGCTTGCGATCGCACGTCTGCTCGACCGCCACGAAACCGTGGGGCAAGACCTCGTGGCCATGTGCGTCGACGACATCGTGCCCCTGGGGGCGGAGCCCCTCTTCTTCTTGGATTACGTTGCCGTGGGCAAACTGCGGGCAGATCACATGACAAAGGTGGTGAGTGGCATTGCCAAGGGCTGTCGCCTCTCGGGCTGCGCGCTCGTGGGCGGCGAGATGGCCGAGCATCCCGGCGTGATGGCTGAGGGAGACTATGACCTCGCCGGCTTCGTGGTGGGCGTCGTTGACCGACCCAAGATGATCGGTCCGGAGAGGGTGCGCGCAGGTGACGTGGTCCTCGGCCTGCCGTCAAGCGGCATTCACTCCAACGGCTACTCGCTCGTGCGCAAGGTCGTCATCGAGGGGCGTGGTCTCCAGGAGCTGGAAAGGCCACTCGACGAGCTTGGCGGCGAGTCCATTGCGGACGCCGTCATGCGTCCCACGACGATCTATGCCGGCGCACTCGTGCGTGTCCTTAGGGCGGGGGCGCCCATCCATGCGATGGCGCACATCACGGGCGGTGGCATCACGGAAAACCTCGATCGCGCCCTTCCTGAGGGTGTGGACGCCATCGTCTATCGTGGGGTTGCGGCAGGCTGTGGCTGGGATGGGGCGGGCGAGCCCGCATGGAGCGTGCCCCCTGTCATCAGCTACTGCGCGCGCGAGGCGGGGCTCACGCCGGACGAGGCGTACAGGACCTTCAACATGGGTGTCGGCATGAGCCTCATCGTGGGAGCCGATGACGTCGATGCCGTGCGCAACGCACTTGGGAGAGAGGGCCTCTCGTCCTTCGTGATGGGCGAGTGCGTGGAAGGCGACGGCAAGGGCAAGGTGATGTACCGGTGAGCGAGGCAGCCGCAGCGGGCTCCGCTGTCGCAGTGGGCAGAGGCGCGCCCGTCAGGCTGGGCGTCCTCTTCAGCGGTGGTGGGACAAACCTCCAGGCCATCATCGACCGTATCGCGGCGGGTACGCTCGACGCGATGGTCGAGCTGGTGATCTCCTCGCGTCCGAGCGCCTATGGACTTAAGCGTGCCGAGGCCGCAGGCATCAAGACCATGGCGCTCTCCAAGGAGGCCTACCGCGATCCTTTGGCGGCTGACGAGCGTATCGCGAGCGCCCTCAAGGACGCCAACGTGGACTACGTCATCATGGCCGGATACATGCGCATGGTGCATGCGCCCATACTGGACGCCTTTAAGAACTGCGTCGTCAACCTGCATCCAGCGCTGCTGCCTAGCTTCAAGGGGGCACATGCCATCCAGGATGCCTACGACTACGGCGTCAAGGTGACGGGCGTGACCGTCCACTTTGCCGACGAGCGCTACGACTGCGGACCCATCATCGCGCAGCGGCCGCTCGTGGTCGAGGAGGGCTGGTCTGTCGCTGAGCTTGAGGCCCATATCCATGAGGTAGAACACGAACTCTATCCCGATGTGATCCAGCTTCTGGCCGAGGGCCGCGTGCACGTGGGGGCAGATGGCAGGGTGGTCGTGGACCCCGCGCATTAGGCTGATCGTACCACGTCGCTGGTGGGGGGCTCAGCGTTGTACTCGGCTGCTTGACTGTTAGATTTGCCTTATCAACTTCACGTTCGAGGGATTGCTCGCGTCCTTGACGTTGGATCGGCATGCCGATATAACGAAAATATGGGAGACGGGGATGTCGCTGTGGACGTACAGGTGTTAGATCAGCGCCTGACCATGAAATACCATCTTTCTAAAGTGAGGCTTCGTGAGTTCGTGTGGGTAGGGGGTCACGTCACCGTCGCGGTGGGGTGGGCCTCAGGTCCGAACGTCTTGGTATCACGGGGTCAGGGGCCGTCGATGTCGTGGGACCTGTGGTCCCGTCCGGTCGTGCGAGCGGTTGCGAGGGGACGCAGGAGTGTACACAGATCGGCGAAAACGGCCTCTCGGGACCGTTTTGGGACATGCGCATCATCCCGACAAACGAATCCATGCGATCAACTTTTCGCAAAACTCCCTTGGATGTAGGGTGAAGAATTCCGCGTGACCCATCCCCGCGTTCTCGACGACCAGCGCATGGGGAAACGTTTTGCGGACATACGCGATGTCCCATTTTCGTGACCGTTTCTCATCAGAGCCATACCAATATGCTATGCGGCACCTGACGGGTGGGACGGGCTTTGGCATGGAGTAGTTATTGCAGGAGTAGCATGAGCGCCAGATGGTTCTCGCGCTCATGCTATGCATGGCCTTCTTGATGTACTTGAGATCGTCGTCCGTGTACTTCTCGGGGTCAAACATGCTCTGCAGCGCCTTGACGCTCATATGCTTGCCAAGCTCCACCATTGCGAAGTCACGGACGCCAATGAGGTAGGTCAGCGGCTTCCAGAGTTGGTACGGGGTCATGCCACCGTCTATCACGGCGCAGCTAGCGTCTACCTTCCCAACCGCCAGCATCCGCGTTACGATGCCCCCACCCATGGAACAACCGTAAAGGCATGTGATGCTGCTGAGGTTGCGCTCTATGAGCCACGTGGTCATCTCGTCGGCAATCTGCTCCACGCTGGTAAAATCCGCCTTCGGCGCGTCCGGATCAAAGCCGGGTAGTGCGGGAATAACGAGATGATACCTATCTCTCAATAGGAGTACCACATAATTGAAAACATCCCAGTGCACGCCGAGTGGATGGAACAAAACAAGAAGGCTCTCATTTTCCTCCCCAAATTCGTGAATGGTCACGTTTTCTCCATACACAGACCTTGATTCTGGTGGCCAAACCATTGGCTAAGCTAGTGGTGCTAACGGTGGCTCCACCCTATCGTCCTTCTGTAATAACAGTCCCCGCCCTACCATGGAGGTGCGGAGGGGCGGCTGCGCCGTCCGGGAAGGGCGGGGACTATGGACAAGGATAGCTTATCGCACACGAGCTGGAACAAGGATATGAGCTGTACATGTACAAACGGATGCTTTTCGGAGTCACGTAGCTTCCGATCCTGGCATAGACACCGCATGGCTTGGCGCGTCCACTTTGATGTCAAAGGCCTCGCTCGCAGGAGTGAATCCTATTTGGCAACATCAAAACATATTCAGAAGTGAATAGTTCGTCTCCCTTCCTATTCATTCGCGCAAACATATTAAAGAATGCTGGAGACCCGCAAGAAATGGGAAGCTTCGTGAATTCGTGTGGGTGGGTGGTTGCGTCACCGCCCCGACGGCGTGGGCCTCACCGCCCTGGCGGTGACGCAGGAGTGTACACAGATCGCCGAAAACGGCCTCTCGGGGCCGTTTCGGGGCATTTGTGTACACTATTGGGCCGTGGGCTTGG
>ERZ773009.9-NODE-9-length-133210-cov-9.928474_pt1 | contig 133210 bp, 120 predicted proteins | sample MGYA00580663_ERZ773009 | MGnify/ENA primary metagenome ERZ773009 (study PRJEB29015, sample SAMEA2737969) | human oral metagenome | biome: human oral; feature: human-associated habitat; material: dental | place: China | collected 2026 ... | reverse complement strand
CAGAAGATAAACTCCTTGGCCCATTTACTTTTCGACAGTTTATCTATCTTCTCATTTCCGCGGCAGGTATTGCTATTATTTTTGGTCTTTTCCAAATCTTTCCACTGTTAGCCATCATCCCAATTCCAATCGTCGGCTTTTTTCTTATCCTCGCTCTTCCACTCAAAAAAGATCAACCTATGGAAGTCTACCTTGCCTCCATCGCTAGTTTTTATTTAAAACCAAATAAACGTCTTTGGACTCCTGGCCAAAGAGAATCAACAATTAAAATTACCGCGCCTAAAATTGTTGAAAAACCCCGCGCCCGCAATATTACAGAAGAGGAAGCTTCTACACGTCTCTCCTTTCTCTCTAATCTCGTCGATTCTGAAGGCTACTCCATTCGTAATAACAGTAATTTTAACGAAGACTTTATTGCTGAAACTAATGATGTTCCAGATATCTTAGATCAAAACAGTAGTCAAATGATTAATCAAATGATTGCTAAAGAGCAGGCAAATCGTCATGCTAATATTGTCTCCAATATGAAAGCTGCTATATCAAATGCTGATCAATTATTACCGCCTCCACCTGCCCAACAGATTGACCAATCAAATCCATTTCAAACTGCCATCCAAAATTTTCAGCAGGGAAATACTTCTAACTATCAATCCACAACGTCAGTTCCTCAATCCTATCAACAAAATTTTACACGACCACAACCTCCTTCTACCTATCCACAAAACTTCACTCCGCAATATAGTCAACAATCTTACAATCAGCAATTCACAAATTATTCAAATACCCCTCCTGTTGTCCCATCAAACTATCCAAACACCACCAACTCTTCACAACCCACCTCTTCTACTTCTCCACAATACGTCAATGGTTTTATTAATCAGAATCTTAATCCACAAGTTAATCAGGGTTTCCAAAATCTTGCTAATAATCAAGATTTCACCATCGATACCATCAGTAAACAAGCTCATCGTCTTGCCAATACGTCTAGTTCCACCCCAAATTCCGGTACTTTCACTGGTATTTTTACTCCACCTTCAAAGTAATTTTATATTTTAAATAAGGACCATTATGAACCCACAACAACCACAAAATCCAGTTCAACCAATCCCAACTCAGCCTCCACAAGCTGCGCCAACTGTAGCTAATTCTAATACTCAACAGTCACAAGTTGCACAACCACAGACCCAACAACAGCCACAAACCCCACATCAAGCGATACCAGTCGCTCCTGAATTACAAAACAACCAAATTATTCAGCAAGACAACCCTTCCTCCACTCAATCCTCATTACTTATCTCTGAACTTCGTGATGGTCTCATTATCATGAAAGATGGTTCCTTCCGCGCTGTTATTGCTTGTAAATCCATCAACTATGATCTCATGTCCGAACCAGAACGTGACAGCGTAGAATACGGCTATAAAGGTGTTTTAAACTCACTCGAATTCCCGATTCAAATCCTTGTCCGCTCTCAACGTATTGATATTGCACCATATCTTGAACGCCTCGCCAATATTAGACGCAATAACGACAATATGCTTCTTGGCGTACTTATGGATGACTATATCAACTTCATTGATCAAGTTTCTCAGGAGGCCAACATTATGGATAAATCCTTCTTTGTAGTTGTGCCATATTACTCCTCCGCCGATCTTGAAAAGGCCAGCACCCAAAGTAAAAATATTTTTAGTCTCTTTTTCGGAACTCGTGAAGGCGAAATTACTCGCATTGATCGCAATACCTACGACAAAGCTGTCACAGAAGTTAATAACCGTGTCCAAGCCGTTATTGGTGGTCTTTTTAATATTGGCATTCATTCCGTTCGACTTAATACTAAAGAACTTGCTGAACTCTTCTACAACTTTAATAATCCTGATACTGCCGTCCGTGAACCATTTATTGATTTTAATAAAATGGGTACTATTTACACTAAAAAGGGTGAGACCCCACAAAAATAAGCGAAAAGTAAGGAAAAATATGGCAAAAAGAAAACCCACCGCTGCTGAACTTGCAGCCCAAGCTCAATCAATGGAAGACGCTGAAGTCCAGCGCGCATTTGAACAGGGCATCACCACTCTCCGTGACCTTATTTCACCATCATCAATCGAAATTCAATCTGATCATTTTCGTCTTGGCACTAAATACGGTCGCACTCTCTATATCTATGGCTACCCTCGCACCATTAGCACCGGTTGGCTCAGTCCTCTCATTAATATGGATGAAGTTCTTGATATTTCTATTTATATTTATCCAGTTGATACTGGCGTCATCATGAAAAACCTTCGTAAAAAAGTTACTCAGCTTGAAGCCGACATCTCTCTTAATGCTGAAAAAGGTCGTATTCGCAATCCTGAAACTGAACATGCTATTCAGGACGCTGAGGAGCTTCGTGATGACTTACAACTCGGACGCGAAAAATTCTTCCGCTTTGGTCTCTACGTTACTCTCTGGGCTGACTCACTTGATGAATTAAATTTCGTTCAACATAAGATCGAAAATTATTTTGGTTCTTCCATGATTTTTTCTAAAGTTGCCACCTCTCAGCAAGAACAGGGAATGAACTCTACTATGCCAATGGCTACCGATCAGCTCATGATTCGTCGTAACATGAACACTAGTGCCATCTCCACTTCTTTCCCATTTACTTCTGCCGACCTTACTCAAGAAAAGGGTATTCTTTACGGCGTCAATTTACATAATAATGGCCTTGTTATCTTTGACCGCTTTACTCTTGAAAATGCTAATCTTGTTGTTTTCGCTAAGTCCGGCGCCGGTAAATCTTTTGCAGTTAAACTCGAAGCCATTCGCTCCATGATGATGGGCAGTGAAATTGTTATTATCGACCCCGAAAATGAATATCAAAAACTCTGTGATGCTGTCGGAGGTTCTTATGTTCGACTCTCTCTTAATTCTGATGTTCGTATTAATCCTTTTGATCTTCCAAAAGTCATCGATTCCGAAGATGCTTCCGATGCTCTTCGTGCCAACTTAGTTACTCTACACGGCCTCTTTCGTCTTATGCTTGGTGGTACTCAATCCGGACCTGGTGGTCAAACTGTTGCTGCCCTTACACCAAGTGAAGAAGCTGATCTTGATCAAGCTCTTATTGACACTTATGCTCGCGCTGGTATTACTTCTGATCCTCTCACTCACCAATCCACTCCCCCAACCATCGTCAATCTCTACGATACATTACTTCATATGGGTGGCTCCGGCCCACAACTTGCTCAGCGTCTTCGCAAATACTCTACTGGTACTTTTGCTGGTATTTTCTCCCAGCAATCCAATATTGATATTAATAATCAAATGGTTGTCTTTAATATCCGCGATCTCGAAGATGAACTTCGACCAGTCGCCATGTATATCGTCTTAAACCATATTTGGAATATTGTTCGCGCCAAACAAAAAAGACGTCTCCTAATTGTCGATGAAGCTTGGCAACTTATGAAATATGATGACTCCGCTAACTTTCTCTTCTCCCTCGCCAAACGTGCCCGTAAATATTATCTCGGTCTTACCACTATCACCCAGGACGTTGAGGACTTCATGTCTAGTAAAATGGGTCGCGCCATCGTCATGAACTCATCCATGCAACTACTCCTCAAACAATCCGCCGCCGCTGTCGACGTTCTTTCTGATGTCTTTAAACTTACTTCAGCTGAGCGTCAACTCCTCTCTAGTCTCCCCGTTGGTCAAGGTCTCTTCTTTGCTGGTCAATCTCATGTTCATATCCAAATTGTTGCTTCTGAAACCGAAACTGGACTCATCACTACTAGCCCTGTTCGCTATAATCGTTAGTATCCTAAATCATCTTGATCTAGCGCTCTTTCTTAGCGCTAATGTTCGCCAAAAAAAGCTTTTTCTTATATAATATAAATATGCCAAAGGTCTATTATGGTAAGGATTCTATTACTCCTAGCTTTTTGCAGCCCAAAGATTCTAACTCCGAACTCTTTCGCACACAGATCGCCAAAGATTCACTTCGCCAAACCGAAGAATCCTCACTTGAAAATAATCTAGACCATTCAAATGATTCATCTCTTGCTGAAACCTTAGAGCAAAAACCATTCTATGCCGGTAGTGGCAATCAACAACTTGCCAAAAACCATTCTGCTAAAAAATCACTATCTTCTCGACTTAGTACCGCCAAAAAACTCAAAAAATTTTCACCGCTCATTCTTGCTGTTGGAGCTTTTCTCGCCGTAATCATCTTTCTTTTTGTTTCCGTCAGTACTCTTGGTCACCAAATTGAAACGCTTATTACTCGCGCCACTGATACTATGTTTGGCTCCTACTCTGAAAATACGATTCGTATCACAGAGGAATTACTTGCTAAAAAACAAGGGATTTTTCCAAAATATTTTGAAAATCGTTTAAAAACTAATGGTATTGAGCTCGCTGATAAAGGTGACAGCTATAATCTTCTTTTTGACGGAGCCACCATCACACCTGATAATTTTCGTTCATTCTATACTAAAAATATCCCATTTCAAGAAGCCTTCACTAAAGCAAAGCGTGCTCGATCTTCCAATTTCTTCGATAAATCAGCTACACTTAACCTTGCAAAAATTGGTATCACTAGAAATTTATATTCAGCCTATCGCTCAACCGGCAATCATGAAACCGATACGAAAAACTATCACACTACAGAAGAGGGTGTTTTTGGCGAAAAAACCAACACTAGTATTAATACCACCACAGAAACTGAACATACAGATAAGAATGGTAATAAAACTACTGAAGTTAACCCCTCTGGCGATGATATTGATAGTAGTAATGTGAGTGGTGATACTCCTGAGGTTAAAGCCAATAATTATCTCCTTAGTACCGCCGGTCGCGTTGCAGAAGCCGGTGGTCTAGTCTGTGGCGCTCTTAAAGTCGCCAACCTAATTTCCGTTGCTGTCGCCGCAAATCAAATCTATCAAGCCATGCATTATTTTATCTCTAATCAAGAAAATATTAGTAAAACCAAGGCCGGCTACGGTAACGAAGCTGCCATTAACCCTCTTATGAACTTTCTCACCACTTCTACTACTGCCGAATATACCGATATTGCCACCGGCAAGACCAAATCTGTTACTGGCGCACCAATTCAAGCCGAAGGGTTTAATAATATTCTTGCCGGCGAAAATGTTGATCTCAACATGACAAGAAACTATTCTGTTGACTCTGTTTTTCTTGCTAGTGGTGTAGCTCTTGGTCTCACTGCCGCTCGCGCTAAAGCCTGTGGTGGTATTCGTGCAGTTGGTGCTGTCATTAGCTTAGCCACTCTCGCCTTTGGTGGTGGACTCATTAAAACCGCCATTACTCTTGTTAAGACCACCGTAATTAATGTTGCTATTGCAACCACCATTGCCGGTATGCTCGCCGTCCTTCTCCCATATATTCAAAAAGCTCTCTTTGAAAACCCTGCCAAAAATCTTACTGGAAAACCTGCTGGTGAAGCCTATGTAAAAGGCGCTGCTCTCCTCAATAAAAAAGTAGCACGCTCAACCTCTGGTCAGGCACTTGCCTCAAAAGAATATGCCACCAGTTATTATCAAGAAACAGTCATTGCTGCTGCCAGGGAAGCACAACTAGATCGTGAAAAACGCAGCCCTTTTGACACTAGTAGTCCAAATACCTTCCTTGGCTCTCTACTTGGACGTTTTAGCCGTATATCCACCGCTTCATCCCTTTTTGCAAACCTTTCACATCTAACTAGTATCACTAAAAATTCATTTGGTAGTTTCTTAAATCAATCTACAGCTAAAGTTTATGCTGCTGATGGTTCTGAAAACTTTGTCACTGATACCGATCTTGCCGGTGTTAATTATCAAAAAATCTTTAGCAATGAATCTACTTGTGAAAGCCTTACTAATATCGGTGCTGCCTGCGATATGTATGGCGCTGAAGTTACCGCTACTGATATTAGTGTAGAAAAGATTAGTTCTTCCGATTCTGAATATCAACGAGTTATTAGTAAAAATGTCCGTAAAAACGCTCAGGGCTATGACGAAGTTATTCCCAATTCACTTCTCGCAAACAAAATCATGTTCTGTGACGAACGGGACTCACCATTTGGTCATTACGATTCCAATATCACTAATGCCTTTAATATCAGTCTCGGTTTCGCCAATAATATCCCTATCATTTCTGATGCCGTAGAATTAGTCAATGCCGTCTCTGATATGAGCCCTGAAGCAGAGGGATGGGGAACTGGCTCTTTCTGTGTTATGGGAAAATCCAATCCACATTGGGAAGAAATGAAATATCTTCAACACTATATCGAACAAAACCGTATCTGCACCCAAATCAAATGTAGTAGCGTCACGGATTCTGATGGTAACGATAAAAACCCTATCACCGCATACAAAGAAGCTTACTATGCCAAGAATCCTATCGATACCTCTCGTCCAGGCATTCTCGCCCGTATCTCTGGTATCACCAAAGATCAAGCTAAAACCGTACTTGCACTTCTTGATTATGCTACCTATCTCGCTAATTATCATCCACCAAAAGAAGAAAAAGCTACTTTTACCGATCAATTAAAAGTCAAAAAAACTAGCACTATATCCTCAATCATCATCAATAAAACTATTCGTCTCATCTACTATGTTGACCTCAAAACTGTCACAAGAAATCGGAGCACACTTGCATGAGTAAAATAAAGAAATCTTTTCTTCTTATAGTAATCTCTTTAATATCCTTACAACCAACCAAAGTTTTTGCTTTGAAGGAATCTGATTGGGATATGTTCGATATTAATGGCATTTATTATTTTGATAAAGACGCTGCAAACTGTATTACTTCTAATCTCTCTGGTACTATTAGCAAACTTTACGATGGTAGTGAAATTATTAGTCAAGCAGATTTAGCTAAAATTTCAGCGAGTCGTCCATTCTATGAAAAAGCTGCTGCTCCTTATGGATTCCCATGGCAACTTCTTGCCACCATTCACTATCGCGAGACTAGTCTTAGACGCTATAACCCCCCTAACGGTCAAGGTGTTTACCAACTTTATACCTATACAAACGGTGGCACAAATAGTAAGGCTTTCACAAATTTTGGTGAAGTTTCAGATGCTGAATTTCAAAGACAAACCGACATTTTAGCGCATATGCTTCAATCTCTCTATGGAACTGGACTTAATCTTAAAACTGATGATGGTATAAAAACTCTTCTTTTCCGTTATAACGGCACCGCTCGTGCTTATATCGCTCAAGCCCGCACCTTAGGCTATAACGAGCAAGAAGCTGCTCGAGGTGAAGGTTCTCCGTATGTTATGAATCTAGCCGATGCTAAACGTGATTCTCGTAAAAACAGTGGTTGGCTACAAATTAAAACTGACCACGGCAAACCAAGTAGTGCTAATCTTATTCCGGGAGCCTTTCTCATTTTTTCCACTCTTGGCGGATCTAATGGTGTTAGTAGTTGTTCTGGCGGTGGAGGTAATTTAAGTATCAATCAAACTGCTCTAAATCTTGCTTGGCCTTCAACCGGACACGGCATTACTCCAACCGATAATTACCGCAACGCTCTCATTCAAACCGGAATTAATCGTCTAGGTGATCGTTGGTCCATGATGGGCGCAAGTTGTGATGCCTTTGTTGCTGCCGTTCTTCGTTTTTCTGGTATTGATAAAAACTTTGCCTGTTGTGGAGTTAGCAATAGTGGCGCTACCTCTAATTATATTCGCAACTCTGGTAAGTTCGTTGAAGTAGAAAACCGACAAGGCTCCCTTAAACCCGGCGATATCCGTCTCAGTTCTGGTCATATTGAGATCTATGTCGAACAAAATGGTGTCGGAAAAATTGCCTCTGCCTCCCATGGTTCTCGTACTGGTGAACTTCTACCTTTTTATGATAACGCTCCAACTTTTAAAGCTTACCGTTTTATTGGCAATACTAATATATAATTAATCTAAGGTTTATTTATTAATTTAAAATTATTAAAACTATGAAGATTATCAATCAAAAACCCACAACAAGGACTAAAAAACAAAATTTTGTCTTTGATTTTAAAAAGACCTCTCAAAAAAAGGGGAACCATCTTCTAAATTTCATTATTTTCTTTCTTTTACTCTCACTTTTTATTCTCATTTATTTCTTTATAACTTGGATCATTAATTATGATAAAACTGCTACTCTTGATTATTATCTAGCTCCATCCACCGCCACCATCACTCTCAATCAGCAAAATCTCCAACCAGAAGGTAAAATCAAACTAAAACCAGGCACCTACAAACTTGAGATTACAAAATCAGGCTTCACCAGCTTCTCAACAGATATCGAATTAAAGCCTAATCAAACCACTTATCTGTATAAAGCCCTTGAACCAGATTCTACGAATTCCAATTACTATCAAAACCATCCAGACGAAGCTTCTCGTGCACAACATATCGCTGACTCTCAAGCTGATCTTGAAAGAAAAAAATACACCGACAGTGATCCAATTTTTAAAGTTACCCCATACTCTAGTTATCAAAATGGTTTCTCAATTATTGCTGAAAAACAAGAAAATACTTCTAAAATTCTCTTAAAAATTGACCTCCTCACCTGTTCTGATGATCAGATTCAAAAACTAAAAGATGCCGCTTATCAATATCTTAAGAATAATAAAATCAACCCTGACAATTACGATATTCGCTTTTCAAATTGTTAATGTAAATAACTAAATTTATATACCCAATTTTTTTAACCATAATCACCTTTTAGATTAAATTTCTTCTACCGAAGTAATTATTACCTGATTTTCCTTAAAATTTTTCACCAAACTTTTTTGACGCATATTATCTAACTCTGAAAAAACATCATCGAGTAACACTACTGGTTTTTTGCCAGTCTCTTGAAAAATTAATTCTGCCTCAATAAATTTCATTGCCAAAATCATTGATCGAAGTTCTCCACGACTCGCCGTTCCATCCGCCTCCTTCCCATTGAAAAGAAATGTAAAGTCATCTCTATGAATCCCAAACCCCGTATATCCTAAAACTAAATCTCGGTCAAGTTCCGCCTCTAAACGATTAAAATACTCAGCTTCAGAGATTTCACCACCAAATAATTCTAGCTTTAAAGATACAAAATCCGAATTATCAACAATTGAATGATAAACCTCGGAAAAAACCTGATTTAGTTTCTCTAAATATTTCACTCTCCTTTGACGTATTTCAAGGCCATATTTTGCCAGTAAAATATTCCATGAAAAAAAATCACTCCTCGAAATCTTGCCAAAAACTTTTTCTTGTATATTATATTTTTTCAATAAATCATTTCGTTGTTTTAAGCTTTTTTCATATCTCAAAAGGGAATTACTATAAGAATCATCAAATTCTGTCAGTACTCGATCAAAATAGCCTCTTCTTTTTGTTGGACTTGTTGCTACTAGATGTAAATCATCTGGCAAAAATAACACCACCGGGTATCGATTTTTTTTCGGCAATCTAGCATTTTTTTTATCTTCCACTAAAAATTGTTTCTTTTTTCCATCAAAAATCACCACAGTTTTTCCACCATCACAAAATTTTACTTCCACACGATAATATTCTGCCCCCCGTCTTAAAATTTCATTATCGCTTGCCTTAAAAGATTTTCCCCTTAAAGCCTCATAAATCGCCTCTAAAATTGAAGTCTTTCCGGATCCATTTTCTCCAATTAGCAAACTTGTCTTTTTTTTGCATTCCCAAAAAAAATCATCATGACTCCGAAAATTCACTAGTCTTACACTTTGAATAATCATTTACTAATTAGATCCAAAACTATTATCTCTAGCTTTTTAATGGCATAATAATATGCGTATAGTTATTCGATTTTTCATTCCTAATTACAACCGGCGCCAATTTTCCTGAAATCCCAAAAGTTAAATTTTCTTCCTCGATTACGTTAATCGCATCAATCAAATAGCGTGAGTTCAAAATTACTTTACCATCAGCTAAAATTTCAGCTTCAAGATCCGAAGCATTTTCTCCAAATTCATTCGCTACCGACGACACTGAAAAAGTCTGTGAACTACTTTTAGCTTCACAAATAATTGATCCGCCCACTCCACGCGAAAATAATGCCGCCAACTTCACAATTCTGAGTAACTCCACCTTACTCATCTTAATATCTACACCAACTTTTTCTGGAATTAACCTTCGATAATCGGGGAACGATCCGTCAATTAATTTTGAAGTAATTTCAATCTCCCCTAACCGAAATCGTACCTGTGAATTATCAAATACAATTTCAATCTCATTCATATTATCCGATATTGCACCAAGTACATCAATCAAACAACTAGAGGGAACAATCGCCTTTATATCACTTTCCACTTTTTCAATAAACATTCGCTCTGCAAGACGATATCCATCCGTTGCCGCAATATATAGATCCCCTTCATAAGTATTAAAATATACTCCCGTCAACGCTGGTCTCGTAGTATCCGAAGAAGCCGCAATTTTCACCTCATTAATCCCAGTCTTAAATGCTTCTACACTCATTCTGTAAATTACCGACTCTGACTCGTTAATATCTGGAAGTTCTGGAAAATCTTCCGCCGGCGCACCATTAAAGATCGACTTATATTTACCAGAAGAAACTGTTAATTTAGAATCATCACCACTAAGTTTGACCTCGCCCTTTGGTAAATTACTTACAAAATCTGCTAACAACCTTGCTGGTACAGTAATTTCTCCGTTTTTTGAGTCCGCTACTCCTAAATAATTTACAATTGCCATATCTAAATTAGTTGTAATCAACATTACTTTGTTACCAACCGCCTTAATTAACACATTATTTAAAATTGGTAAAGTTGTTCTACTACCTGCAGCTACTCGACTTACTACGCCTAAAGCTTTTGCTAATTTTCCTTGTTCTACTATGATCTCCATAACTCTCCTTTATTAAATAATTAATTGTAGTAGTAATAGGCTATGTGTAAAATGTGTATAAACTGTATTTTACAGAGACAAATATCATTTTTCTTTGTGTAAAAACTATTGAATAACTTTGTAAAACTTAGTGGATAAATCATATTTTTCAACAAATTTTTAATATAAATTATTTTTATTATTTCTTTCCACATATTTTTCCTCTATTTTTTCACTAGGTTTTTCGCCCACCTTTCCACACCTTTTCCACAGTTATTCATTTAATTGCTCTCTAATTTCACTAATTTCATCACGCAAGCTAAAGTTTAGTTTTATGTCCGACTCAATCTTTCTTATTCCGTGCATCACTGTAGTATGATCTTTTACTCCCACTTCCAAGGCTATTTTAGGTGTACTCATCTGTAAGTCTTTTGACATTATAAACATCGCAATCTGTCTCGCAGTTTTAATATTTGAGATACGACTCTTTCCGCATAGTTCTTCTAGTGTAATATTATAATAATCAGCAATTTTTCCAATAATTAACTTTGGATTTAAATTCCTGCTCCGTACTCCGCTTGTTGAAACCGATGCGAGTCCGTCTTGAATAATCGACAATGGAGAAACCCCCTTTAATTCTGAAAGAGCGATAATTTTTCCATACAAGCTTTGTAAATCACGAATGTTAGTTTCGACATTTTTTGCAATATATTCAATTGCTTTATTTTCTACATCCACTCCGTCAAATTCTGCTTTTGCGTGTAGGATCGCACAACGGTCTTCAAAGGTTGGGTATTGTAAATCAAAAGCTCCAGTCATCGTTAATCTTGATGCCAGACGTTCATCGACTGTCTTAATTTGGCTTGGCAAGCGATCACTTGTAATAATCACTTGTTTATTTGCCTGATGCATATCGTTAAAGATATTAAAGAATTCTTCCTGACTTTTTTCCTTACCAACGATAAACTGAAAATCATCAATAATTAAAACATCAAGTTTTTGAAATTTTTTGTGGAAGTTTTCCATATCACCTTTTCTTACGGCTGTAATAAAATCGCTATAAAAATGGTTAATTGGTGTATATAAAATCTTTAATTTTGGATTTCTTTTTAAAAGCTCATTTCCAATTGCTTCAACAAGGTGAGTTTTTCCAAGACCCGGCCCGCCATATAGGAAGAATGGATTATATTTATCGCCAGGATTTTCAATAATGTTTTTTGCAACCGCAACCGCAAGTTCATTATTTGTCCCCACCACAAAATTATCCATCGTAAATTTACTATTTAATCCTGTAATCAAGGTTGGATTAAAGTTACTCGCAGGTATTCTAATTTTTTCTACTGTATTGACCCTAGTTTGTAAATCCTCTAACGCTACTTCGCGGGGCCTCTTAACTCGTGTCGTATTGTTTACGATTACATAATTTGTATTTTTAACGGTAATTTTATTTGATTCTAGTGCAGTCCTGATTTGTGGATCGAATTTTTTTCGAATATTTGCCTGCATGAAAACATTTGGCACTCCAATTTGGATCATCCCATCATCGGTACTAATTAAAGAGGTGTTAGTTTGGGCAAAGAAAGTAGCGTAGTTTTCCTGGGAAATTTTCTGTTCAAGTTCTGCTAGTACATTATTCCACACATCAAACACAGCCACTACCTCCAGCTCTATTACCGTATAACCTTTATTATTTCCATTATACCAAAAAATATACTTTTCCACAGGTTTTATTTTCTTTATTTTTTATTATCTAATATATAAAAATTTTACAGGGGCAGAGTTATCCACATTTTTTATCTAATAGGGGATCTAATGTGGAAAACTTCTTGAAAAAAGTGGAAAACTACGGTATAATTAGACACAGTTTACAAATATATGGATTACTAATATAATCCTATGTGAAATAAAAGGAATAATATGCCAAAGCGTACATATCAGCCACATAAGCGTCAGCGCAAGCAGGAACATGGTTTCATGAAGCGTAATGCTACTAAAAATGGGCAAAAAGTTTTAAAACGCCGTCGCATTAAGGGGCGTGCTCGTTTAACTTATTAAAGAAGTACCGCAAATATGCGGTATTTTTTTAGTTCACGTCAAAATGTTTATGCTATATAATTAGACTGTATGCAACATTTTCTTGAAACTATTCAATCGGTTTTTGAAATTGCTCCCAAAAAACGTTTTGAAGTTTTTGAGCTTTTTTTGAGCTTTATGCTTTATAATTTGGTTAGTCTTTTGCCTCCAATTGCTACTGCTGGTATTATTGCCGTTATTACTCAAGGTTCAAATTTTCATGCGATCTGGTTTTATGTAATTCTGTTTTTACTCTTTTATATTATCGAATATACTTTACTTGCTTGGAAATATTATATCTATGTCACTCTTTCGCATTATTACTACAATACAGTTCAGCAGAAACTTTTTGATCATGTTATTAATAATATTTCAATCACTGAAAAAATCTCACGTGGCCGTATTACTGATACCTTCAATGAGGATATTTCATATCTAATTCAAACCATTAATTCCGCCGCTATTGCTTTGACTGGTACTATTCAGCTTCTAATTATTTTTCTAATCTTTGCCAGTTATAGTGTATCAATTGCTCTCGTTGCTCTTATTATTGATCTCTTTTATATTTTTCTTATGTCAAAAAATTCCAAATTCGTTGCCAAATACTTTGATGGTGTACGCAAATATAAGGACCGTATTTTAGATGTTTTAAATGAAATCCTAAATAACCTAAAACAAATCAAAACCCTTAATTTAATGCCCATCTTAAATCGTAAAATTTCTTCTAATCGTAATAGTTTTGATGCTCAATATGACAAACGCTATCTTTATCTTACTGCTCGCTATTGTAAAATTCCTATGGTTGTTCAGGTTGGTAAAATTATTCTCTATGTTCTCCTTGCTATTTTAGTTTTTAAGAATCAAATCACTATTGATAAATTAGTTTTGTTAGTTAGTTATTTTGAAATGGTTGTCACAAATACTGATAAAACCCTTGAGGAACTTCTAAATCTTAGTACTTACAGTATTCGTCTACAGCGTATTAAGTCTATTCTTAATTATACAAGCTATACTAAAGGTAGTTATGGTGATCTAAATAATGATTATATTAATGGTGACGTTTTATTTGATAATGTTTCTTTTAGTATTGGTGGTCGTGAAATTCTTAAAAATATTTCCTTTGAAGCGAAGCCTAATGAAATTACTGCCATTGTTGGACGCCCAGGATCTGGTAAAACCACTATTATAAACTTACTCTATCGTCTCTATTCTATAAAATCTGGCAATATTTTCATCGACGGTGAATCGATTTATCACTATACTAAAAAAGTATATACTACTAATGTTTCTGGTGTTTTTCAAAAACCCCTGATCTTTAAAATGAGTATCAGAGATAATCTTAGTGTTGTGGATCGTAGTACTCAGCAACAAATTAACGCTTGTAAACGTGCTGGTATTTATCATAAAATTATTTCCTTACCTCGCGGCTTTAATACTGTTTTAAAAGAAGATCGTGGTCTCTTTACTGATGGGGAACTACAGAAACTTGCTATTGCAAGAGCCATTTTGAGTCAAGCTGAAATTCTCATTTTTGATGAAGTAACGAGTAATGTTGATCCAGAAACTTCTAAGGAAATAATTAATATTTTGGAAGATTTAAAAGAAGATCATACTATCATCATCATTACTCATAAACCAGAAATTATGAAAATTGCCGATAAGGTAGTTGTTTTAGATGCTGGAAAAGTAGTAGCAAAAGGAAAAAATAGAGAAGTTTTTGCAAAAAGCTCGCTTTATCGCAAATTACGTACTGCCACTTTTGCTAAACCAAGTATTGATGATGAAGCTGAGCATATTTTGGAAGATAGTCCATCTGATTTTCTTGGTAATGATGGACCGGCCTTTGATTTAAAATAAAATTATTGTGATAAAATAAGCTAGATGCTATCTAGTAAATATCGCTTCCATTCGCGTGGTGGTGTTAAATATACTTATCAAAAAGGGAAGACTATTAGAACCCCAAAACTTTCCCTTGTTTTTGCATCCAATAAAAAGCAGAAACAACGTTATGCGGTTGTAGTCTCTAAAAAGGTTCTTAAAACCGCTGTTGGACGAAATCGTATCCGTCGTCGGTTTTATGAAGCGATTCGTCTTGAATTTGATTCAACTTTAAAACTAGATTGTATCTTTGTTATTTATTCTAAAGAGTTTACTAAAATGGATTTTAGTCAGATTAGGTGGTTAATTAAAAATCTGTTAGCTAAGGCTTCCGTTGAAAAGTTTTAGATAATTTAATTTTTTGTTATAATAAAACCACTTATGGTTATAAGGTCAAAACTTAAAAAACCCTTCTATTTATTCTTTGTGGCAGTTTATTATTTTACTTCCTCTATTATGCCAGTCTCTGCCTTAAAATTTCCTAAAGGACGAGCATGGGAATTTACGGAAAATGATATCGTCTTTTATAATCCAGATGGTAAAAAAACTAGCAACTGTCTCAGTCCAGATCGGGATTGTCAAACAAGTGACGGTTCGGATGTTAGTGTGGTTGGAGATGGTTTTCTTGGTGTTGATATTTTTAAAAAAGAACTTAAAACGCAATTCTCCAAAATTGATACCACCGATACAAACTATAATACCGTTTCAAACATTACCTTTGATAATTTAGTTACGAATCTCAATACTAAAACTTATAAAAAGAACCTCATTCTTAGTTATGGTACAGAGTCTAATTCATCATTAACTAAGGAGCAGATTAATCAACTTATTCTTGCTGCTGGCTCTTCAAAAACCATCTACTTTTTAAATAATTATAATGCTGGTAACACTATGGTTGAAACTAATAAAAATATCGAAGATGCTTCAAAAACATATAGTAATGTTAAAATGGTCGACCTTTTTACTAAAGCTAGTCAGGATTCAAATTATATTAGTAGTAATAAACTCTCAAATACGGGTGCTAAAGATCTTGTAAATATGCTTAAAAGTCTTTTGGACTCTGGGTGTTCTGGAGCTTTTACTAAATATAATTTTACGGATGGTCAATTACGTGGTATTACAATTATGGCACATCAAGAAAATGGCCTTTCTCCACCAACCTCGATTCTTACTGAGGTCTCCCAGATGGCAAACATCTTTGAATCTTCTCAAATGAGTAAATATAATAGCTATTCCAATAAAGAGCAGGGGTTTATCGATATGCTATTAAAAAGTGGCTGGTATAGTTCTCGGACGACTGCAAAATATAGTGAATCTGCCAATGTTGCAGAGTCTCACCTTAGCATTGTTAAAGAAGCTTTAAACAGTGGAAAACGTAGTTTGCCTACTGGAATTGTTGAACACGATAGTATTAATGATATTGCTTCAATTACTAATGATGGTATAGCTCTTGATAAGAATAATAAATCTAACTATATTTCCAAAAAGACTATTATTAAAAATAAGTTTGGTTCAACCTATGTTTTTTATCAATGGGCTGATCCTAATGCTCCAGATAATAAAAAAGGAGATCCTTTTGGGTATTTTCAAGGTAAAGGTCCAGGTGATCTCGAGAATTCTATTGGCTCATCTTCTAGCTCATCTACAGGCTCTATAAAGTCTACTGGTCCATCTAGTGATCCTAATGTGGTTGTTACTTCTGATTTTAAAAATTATGCTGGTGATACTATACTCACGCCAGTTCAAGTGAGTCTAATTGAAAAAAATAGCTCAATCTATAAAGAGGCCGCCAAAGAAGCTGGTATTCCATGGCAAATGCTTGCCGTGCTTCATTATCGAGAACATAGTTTATTAGTTTCTAATCCAAGCAATGGACAGGGAATTTATCAATTATATTCTTATACTAACGGTGGAACTAATGGGGAGGCTTTTTTGCCCGCCGGTGATGTTTCTGAGCAAGAATTTCTTCGCCAATCAAAAATAGCAGCCAAGATTATAAAAGATAAAGCTCCAGATTTAACTGAAAACCCAAATTCAAATACCGTTAAACGTGCTTTTTATCGATATAATGGTGCAGCATATAAACAACAGGCTCTTGATATGGGATTTTCTGCCGAACAAGCAGATAATGGTGAAGGCTCGCCATATGTTATGTCACGTGCTGATGCTAAGCGTGATTCTACTAAAGGTGGTATGACTTGGACTATGTATACAAAAGATAATCAAATCTCTTCCAATATTAATGTTGTTACTTTTGGTGCCTATGTTGTTTACCTTGCACTTGGCGGCCTTACTGATAATTCCGGTAGTATTGATTGTCTTAATTCTAGTTCCAGTTATTATTCTGGTGATGGTAATGCTGCGATTTCTAAAACTGCACTTGAACTTGCTTGGCATCATTATGATACTGATAGTCTTACTAAATCATATTTTGCAGCAGAAAAACGTACTTCAACTCGAAAAACTGGTACCGCTAAATATCAAGATGCCTTAAGGCAGGTTAATAACGTGGGTGATCAATCAGATTGTGGTCGCTTCGTTTCGACTGTATTACGCTCTTCTGGTGTAGATCCGAATTTTCCATCCGTTGGGACTAGTGCAATTTTAAGTTATTTAAAAAATCAAACTTCTTTATACGAAGCTATTCCTAATACTGGAGATACTTCCATTTTACAGTCTGGTGACATTTTATCAGTTCCTGGCCATATTAAATTAGTTGTCTCTATCAACGGAAAACTACAAGAAGTTCAGGCTTCTCTAAATGGCCATGCTCCAGAAACATCAGATGGTATTGGTATTACAGATAATCGTGGTAAAGACGGTAAATATTATATTTTTAGAAAAAAATAAAATAGGTGATCTATGAAAAATTTTTTAATTTCCTCAAGAAATCAATACCAAAATCGACGTAAAATATTTTTCGGTGCAATTATCTTCTTCGTTCTTCTCTCACTCTTTATTTTTGTTAATTTCTTAATCAATATCAAAAAGACTGCTCAGCTAAATATTCTTATTTCTCCAGTTGATGCAAAAATTACAGTTAATCAAAAACAATACCATAATGGTAAGCAAAAAATTGAACCGGGGAATTACCAAGTTAAAATTGAACGAGATGGTTTTCAGTCGGTTAATATAGAAATTAATTTATCATCTGGTGATCAGAAGTATCTTTACTACTGCCTAACCCCGAACAATCAAGATAACACTTGGTATAAAGATCATCCAAAAGATAATCAGACTTGTGATGAAATCAACCAAGCGCTTAATGATATTCTAAAAAGCGAAACTATGAAAGACCCTATTTTTTCTGTCACTCCGTATCATAATGACGATAAAAGATATTATATCGACAGTGTTTTAAACGAAGATAGGAGTATTACAATTAAAATTAAACCATTATCTTGCAAAGCTGAATTGAAAAAAATTCTTAATCAAAATGCTTTAAATTATTTAAAATCTAAAAATATTAATCTTGATCAGTATAAAATCGAATATATTGAAGATTGCTAAATAATCCACCTCTAATATGTTATAATTAATCAAATGTTTGAGTTAATCGATTTTATAATTGTAAATCCAATTATTAATATACTATTCGTTATCTATAACTACATCGGTGATTTTGGTGTAGCTATGATTATCTTTACTATTATCGTCAAGTTATTAACTTGGCCACTTGTTAAAAAACAGTTTCTTCAGATGAAGCTGATGCGTAAGATTCAGCCTGAATTAACCGAGATTCGTAAGCGCTGTAATGGGAATAAGCAATTAGAATCTCTCCAAATGATGGATCTTTATAAACGTAATAACGTTAAACCATTCACATCAATTTGGACACTTCTCATTCAGCTTCCGATTTTCTTTGCAATTTTCTTTGCGATTCGTATTATGGTTACCCCAACTGTTAAAGATAGTGTTGAAAAACGTGCCTATCCAGTTGTTGCTAAGATGACTCGGATTGACGAAATCATTAAGCTCCAGAAGTCTTACCTTGAAAATACTGAAACTAATACCTATGATTTTAAACCTCAGCTCCTTGGGAAATTAGACCTCTCTACAAGGGCTGGCGTTAATTCTTTCAGTTCAATTATTATTCTGATATTTGTCCTTGGCTCAGCTTACACTCAGTATTTGATGTCAAGAATGCAGATGCCGAAAAAAGGAAAGAAAAATACTTGGAAAAAAATGGTTGAAGATGCTAAAGCTGGCAAAGATATGAATCAAGCTGATCTAAACAGTATGGTTTCTGGTCAAATGAACTTTATGATGCCAGTCATGATGATTATGATTACTATTAATTTTCCAGGCGCTCTAGTTATGTATTATCTCCTTTCAAATATTATTGCTATTACTCAACAAAAAATTGTCTTTAATCAGGTAGATGAACAAATGGATAATAATACCGATCGTGCTATCCTCCGAGAGTTGAAAAAGAAAACTTCTGAAATTAGAGAGGCTGAGGTCATTGAAAATAAGAAAACTGGTACTAAAATTACACGTATTTCCGCCAAAGATGCCAAAAATTCTTCTCGTGAAGCTACTTTTAAAAATAAAAACTCCCAAAACAACAACCAACCAGATAACGGTTAGGAGAATAGGAGTTTTTTATGAATCGTGATGAGTCGATTCGTTTTGCAACAAAATATCTTGAGGATCTTTTATCATTCTTTGGTATCAATGTGGCTGTTTGGTCTACTATTGATGATGATGTTATTCAGTTGAGTGTCCCAAGTACCAGTCTAAACTCATTACTCATTGGTAAAAATGCAGACAACTTGCGTGCCTTGCAACACGTAGTTTCTATGGCGCTCGTTGCCCATAATTCTGAGGTAACTAGAGTTAATGTAGATATTGCTGATTATAAGCGTCAGCGCGCAGAGCGTATTGAGCAGAAAGCTGAAGGTTGGATCCAAAAAGTTCGCGAAACTGGTGAATCGATGACTTTAGAGCTTAACGCCGTCGATCGTCGTATTGTTCATAAGCTGGCTGAAGACTACTCAGATATTGTAACGCATTCTGAAGGTGAAGGTCGTGCCAGACATTTAATCATCGAGAAAAAATCTATTTAATTAGATATAAAAAACACCCCAATCGTGGTGTTTTTTATATTATATCTATATCCTAAGCATCTACTTTTCCAACTATAATCACAAAATCGTAATTCGTCTTGTCAATACCTTCTGGTAGTTCATTTGCGGGTTTTACGGTAGTTCCGTAATATGACTCAAGTTTTTGCTTAGTCTGTTCTTTATTGCTAAGATTGTATATCAGAACTTTTTCAGAGTAAGTATTTTTTGGTGCGTTACCGGTTCCAGTTACTCTAAATCCGGCTTTTTCTAGTTCAAGTTTTTCGTTTGCTGCAATTCCAGATTCATTTGTGCCATTTAATACTAAGATTCTAGAAGTTGCAGGTGAATCACTATATTCAGCAATTTTTGAATCAAGATACTGTTGAATCTTTGTGTAATTCTGTGCGCCAGCACTTGGAATTACGAAAGAAATATCCTGTCCGCCAACTGGAAAACTTGCATTTCTAACCAGATCCCCATTGCTCAAGCCAGTTAGTGGTGCAGATGTAATATTAGCTGGACTAAAATTAGAAAAGACTTTAGCTGCAGTTTTTATCTCTTCGATATTAGCATTAGTTCTCAGGTTATCACCAAGCACATTAACTAAGTTAATCATTGCCGGAATATCCATACCTTTTTCGGCAATCTTATTCTTTATTGCAATTAATACTTTTTGTTGATTTTCACCCCTCGTAAAATCTCCTCCTACTGAACCATGTCTTGCTCTTGCGAGCCCTAAAGCTTTTTCACCGTCAAGAACCGTTGGTACACCAGCCTTCATTTTGATACCAGTATAATAATAATCATTAATATCATTATCAACAGTTACTGTAATTCCACCCAGTGCATTTACGATCTGTACTAGAGACCCCCAGTTCACATGGATATAATAATGCATCTCCATGCCACTAATCCTTGATAATTCTTTCATCACAGCATTCGCACCAGCTTCTTCGTTTCTTCCGTTATTGCTAGCACAAGTAAAGATCTCATTAATTTTTCCCGCATAACACGCCTCTTTTCCAGCTTTCAAATCTCTTGGTAAGCTCATCGTCACAGCATTTTTCGCCTTCTGGTCAACTGACATCATCATTAACGAATCAGTTAGTTGTGCTCCATCATGAATTGTTTTTCCTTCAGTTCCAGCCATATCATAACCAGAGGTTCCAAAAATTGCTATATTTGTACGGCCTTTTGAATCCATTTTTAGTGGTGTTACTTTTTCAGATACCACAGTTTTTACAAGATCCACTAAACCAGATTTTCCACCGGTTAATTTTGATATTAAACGGTCGCCATAAAAATAGGCTGCTGTTCCACCCCCGATTAAAATAATTAAGAAAATTGTTAGTTTTATATGTCGTCTAAAAAAGCCTTTTTTCTTCGGTTTATTTTTGTTAGGTTCAGGATTATTTGTATTAGAAACTTTATCACCAAATAAGTTATCTGCTCCTAGAGCCACAGAATTTTCTAAAAATGCATCATAGTCTTTTTTTGAGGTTTTTGGCATCTTTTTCTTGAATAAACCAAAGGGTCTTTCTCGTTGTAGTTGTCTATCACGTCTAGTATTATCGATATCACCCAATCTCTTACGGCTATTACTCGAGCCTAAATTAAGTACAGAATGATTTTGATTCTCGTCATATTCTCCAGTACTAAATTCTTCGTTAGTTTCTCTCAGTTCGCCATCGGAAAAGTCCCAATCTGCGACACGGCTAGCTCTATCAACTTCTTCATTTTTTCTCCGACGAATTTCTGCTTGGTCAACTAGTGGGTCATCACTTTGCGCCATCGACATATTCTTGGCGCGAATATTTTGCTTTCTTAGTCTTTCAGCACGTAAGATTCTCTGTTGTTCTAAGTGTTGTTTTGTGGCATGAGCCTCACTTACTTCTAAACCCGCTCTGGGGCGCACTTGTCTTGCTGATTTTTTATTTCCTGAAGGTGAAACCAGTCCATCAATATATGAATTACTCATTTTTACCACAAAATCTCCATCTACTATATAATTATAACAAATATGGCACTAAAATTAACGAAAAAGCAAAAGCGTTTAATGGACTTTCTGGAAGATTTCCAGAATAATCATGATTATTCACCGTCTTACCGAGAAATTGCTGCAGGTCTAGGACTTCGCTCTGTTGCCTCAGTTGCTGAGCATATAGATAATCTTGTGCAGCTGGGTTTTTTAAAACGAAATGCTGGTTCTGCTCGCTCTCTTGAAATTGTCGATCTTACATTTCCTGAAACCACTGCCTTATTCAAACAACGCCTTGAATTTGCTTCCGATCCAGATCGTCAAGTCTTACTTGAAGCCGCTCAAATCCTCGGTCTTGATCTTGAGTCGTAATATAAAAATCATCATTTATAAACTAGTTATTCTAAACTAATCATTTTGATTCAAAATAACCTGTTAAACCGAACAGTCTAAAACCAAACAATAATCAAAACCGAACAATAAAAATCGCAGATATAAAAACTTGTGGATAAAACTACTAATCTGCGAATAATTAAAACCGAACAAGCGTAAAAAGTTACATAATAAAAACATATAAAATACAATGTGTGATTGTGGAAAACTTATGCAAAACTAAGACTATGTTAAAATATAAAAAAGGAGGTCCATGGGGTTATTTAATTTTCGAAAAACAGTTGATCAAAAATCCATAGATACAGACCAATCAGTCTTAAATATACGTACGCCTGGCTTTGAATATCTCAAGAATAACGAGATTTATTTTGATAGCGCCTGCCAGTCACTTCGACCACAACCGGTCATTGATAGTCTAATTGAATATTACCAAAAACATAATTCTTGTGGAGAGCGTGTTAAATATCAGTGGGGAAGAATCACTGATCAAAAGATTGAGACCACTCGTGAACATCTTTTGAAATTTCTCAAACTTAAAAAGAAAGATTATTTTGTTAGTTTTACTCTGAATACTACCTATGGTTTAAATCTTTTACTTTCTCAATTCAATCCCAAAAAAGCGGGAATCAAAACTATTATTACTTCTGAAATTGAACATAATTCTGTTTTTCTTTCCACTCTGCAATTTTCAACCAGTACTAAAACAGAAAGAATTGTACTTCCTCGCGAACAGGATGGTAGTCTCTCTATCTCCGAAATTCCCGACAATTCCTTAGTCGTTGTTAATGTTATGAGTAATGTTGATGGTCGTATCCTTCAAAATCTTCAAGAGGTTGTCGATTATGTCCACCAAAAACAGGGATTTATTATTCTCGATGCCGCTCAGGTAATGGCTCACCATTCTTATATTCTTGAACAAACCGAGGCTGATGCCATCTGTTTTTCTGGTCATAAAATCTATGCTCCATCTCTCGGTGTAATGATTGTACGTAAAAGTTTTCTCGACTACCTCAATGTTACATTTTTAGGTGGTGGTATGGTTGATGATGTTGATAAAAATGCCTATCTTCCATCTTTTGCTCGTCAAGATAAGGCCCATACTATCTTTGAGCCAGGTTTACAATCTTGGGGTGAAATTATTGCCTTAAATGAGTCAATTTCTTGGCTCGAACAACTCCCCCAATCTGCCAAAGATCGACTTACGTATTGTTCCGAAAAGATCTTTCAATTTTTATCTACTAATCCAAAAATTCATTGTCTTAATCATCAAGCTTCCACCGTCCTTACTTTTTATCTCGACCAAATAGATAGTCATCTTCTAGCTGAAGCTTTAAGCGATCAGGGCATCATGGTGCGCTCAGGCTATTTCTGCGTTCATTATTACTTAGATCATAAACTTAAACTTCCTCCGCTCGTACGTCTATCTTTGGGCTATCAAACCACCGAAGGTGAAATAGATCGTCTTATCAGTATTCTCAAGAAATTTTAAAATCGCCAGTAATTAGTATAAAATAATAGTATCGAGCCAACTGGCTAGAAGGGAAGTAATGGTTTGTATTGCAGCATTTATTATTTTAAGTCTCATTTCTGTTTTTGTTGGCTTTTTAAGTCTTTTTAATAAACAATTGGGTCAAAAATATTGGGCAGTTTTTAAGAAAGCTTGGCATTGTATTTTTAAGAAAGTTCGCTTGCAAAAATGTGATACCAACTTCAAAGACGATGTTAAAAATACTCTCTTAAGACGTTTAGTTTTAAAACATCCTAAACTATTAAAACCTGCCAGCATTTTTATTGAAACTATTTCTGTGCTAATCGTTTTTATTACGGTCTGGTCTTTTATTATTGCAATTAAGTCTCTTCTTGCACTTTGGGTTTTTGGTACTTGTAATGTTTCAGAGCCTAGCCAATGTGGTCTCGGTGCTCAGTCTTGTACTATTGACCAATCCGAGCCAACTGATCTAGCTGGTAAAATTGGTCGTGGTTTTTCTGAATGGGGTGAAATTTTTTCGGCTATTCCTGATCGTCTCAAGACCTGGCAAGAAAAAGAATACATTCTTACCTCCAGTATTCCTCTTATGAAAATCACTAATGATGATAATCAAGATCAAACCAAAAGACTCTTTGATTTTTATCAGAACCATACGGTTCCAGAATCAGAGAAAATTGCTATCAATATAGTCGACCCAGATTGTGTTGTTTGTATGCAATCTTATCGCAACCAAAAACAATCTGGTTTTTTTGACCGATATTTTACGGTAGCTAATCTCTATGCCATTCCAAATACCTCTGGCGGATATAAATTTGACAATTCAAAACTTATCGCCGATTATCTAAATTCAGCCGTCTTCCTCGTGCAAGCGTACTTAGAAGATCATTTCACAGATACTAATTTTGATCTAAATACATTGAGTAATCATTCTGAACTTGAAAAACTTTTACATCTCCCCACTAAACTCATTGATCGACTTTATTCTGAGTCCAAAGATAATCGTAAATTTATTGATATTTTTAATTATTCTTATGATGCCAAACAATCTTTAGATGAGTTGGATGCTTGGTCGAAGGAGTTTGGTCTCAGTAAGAACTATCGTCAACTTCTATATAAAATTATTCAGTCCCGTCATCAAAGTCGTTTTGATCAAAAAGTCAGTTCTAAAGATGCTCTTGTCTCTACAATTTCTAAAAATTTATTAGATAAAAAGACGAAAGAAAGTATGGAAAAACTTAGTCAAAAACTTTCCGAGAAACTCAACACTAATGATCAAAAAATCAAAGAACTAGTCGAGCAGAGAATTAAAGCTAAAGGTATCCCGGTCGAGATCTATGATCACAAAAAACATAATGGTCTCTTTAAAATTTAACGGTTAAACTTCTCAAAATGTGTTAAAATATAGACATAAACAATATAAACAGAAACAACATTATGTCAAGATCTCCTAAAAACAAACGCCGCCATTCTAAACGCCCTGCAATTATTTGGTTTTTGGTGATTTTTGTACTCGCTATTATTACTACAGCTGTTTATTTTCTTCTCTTGCAACCACGTGAGGTCAAACAATCAAAGCAAAGTACTGAAGTACAGTCCGAGCATCTCCAAGCTGAAAAAAATCCTAACTCAAACAACTCAAAGTCAAAAACCGAAGAAAAGGAAGATCTTGAAGCTGGCAAAACTCATCAGACCCCAAAACAATATGAAAATACTGATACAACCCCGACCACTAAGCTTACCGGCTTTATTACTTATTCTGGTAAAAACGATAATAATCTAACTATTCGTATCACTATTAATCAGCTTCTTAAAGAAACCGGTACTTGTACTCTTACGCTTACCTCTACTAATGGTCAAAAAATCGAGCGCACCGCTACTACTATCGATAATCCATCCTCCGCCACCTGTCAAGGTTTCGACATTCCACTCTCTGAAATCCCAGTTGGCGACTATCAAATCGATATCGACATCAAAACTGCTCATCAAAACGGTAATATAAAAGGAAGTATAACTATCTAAATGATGAATTTTGTTCAAGGTAAAGTCAAAAATCTCAAAATTAAGCACATTTTACTCTGTGTCTTTGCTTTTTTCATGATTTCCTCATTGGCTTTTCTTGTCACTAAAAATCTTAAGCAAATCCATGCCTATGATTTTTCTAGTTTTAATCCCGGTAATATTATTTCCGATGGTGTTATGGCAAACTATAATGCTATGTCGGTTGAAGAAATCCAGCGTTTCTTAACTAGTAAAAACGCTTGCCGTGATACTAATATTGCTAAAGCTAGGTCTTATCCAAATCTCAGATATCACGTTGAAAACGGTCGGTTCATCTGTCTTTCTGAGGAAACTTTTGAGTACAATGGTCAAAAACAAACTGCCGCCCAAATTATTTTTGAAGCAGCCAGAGATTTTCAAATCAACTCACAAGTTCTGATTGTTCTTCTCGAAAAAGAACAAGGTCTCATTACTGATACCTGGCCAAATCATATCCAATACCGTAGCGCTACCGGCTTTGGTTGTCCTGACACTGCGGAATGCGACTCAAAGTATTATGGATTCCGAAACCAAGTTCGAAATGCTGCGTCTTTATTTCGCTCAGTCTTGAATGGAGGTTGGACTAATTATCCAGTAGGTAGAAATTATGTTCAATATAATCCAGATCCAAACTGTGGTGGTTCTGTAGTTAATATCGAAAACCGCGCCACTTCCGCTCTCTATCGCTATACTCCATATCAGCCAAACGTTGGCTCTCTCGCCAACTACCCAGGCACTGCTTACTGTGGCGCGTATGGCAACCGTAATTTTTATGTCACTTTTAATCAGTGGTTTGGGAATTCAACACAAATTAAAAAAGAAGAATTGAAACCGCTCAATAAACCAGATCAGAATTCCAGTCAAGACGGTTCTATCGATAACGGTGAATATACTATAAAAACATTGCTTGACAAAACTAAATACCTTGATGTTCGCGAAGGAAATAAAGATAGTGGCGCATTAGTACAACTTTACTCTAAATGGTCTAATAATAATATCGCTCAAAAATGGAATATAGAGAGCATCGGTGATGAGATATATAAAATAAAAAGCAAGCTTTCCGGTAAGAACCTTTCATTTGATGTAAATTCTATAGAGACTAATCCACAAATAAAACTCGAGAATGAAAATCTTGATGATTGTTCTCAACGTTGGAATATACAAAAGAAAGAAACAGGTGAGTTTAGATTTATTTCCTCTTGTGATGTAAATCATTCAATTAACGTTAAAGATGAGAACCCAGTAGATGAATCACCGGTGCAAATTAATAAAAAGAATAACAACAAAGCTCAAGCATGGGTAATTGAAAAAGTTAATCCTAATAAAGAGACTCAACTAATTCAAGATGGTATTTATAATATCACCACTGCACTAAACAGTAATCAATTCCTTGATGTCGCGAAAGGTAATACTGAAGATTATGCTAAGGTACAGCTCTTTCATAAATGGCGAGAAAATAACGCTGCACAGCAATGGCAATTTAAGCATCTTGGCAATAATGAATATCAGATCATTAGCAAATTATCAAATAAAGCCATAAGCGTTAACTTAAACAAGGTACAAAATGGAGAGCAATTATTCCTCTTGCCCGCAGACTCTAATTCTTGTAGCCAAAAGTGGAAAGCTATTCAAAACGGTACTGGGTTTGTATTTAAAAATAGTTGTAATCCTATTTATGTTATGGACGTTAATGCCTCACTTGCTATTGATGAAAATCGAGTACAGCTTTGGGGAAGATGGGGTGAAGATAATAGGGCTCAATTCTGGATTCTTCAACGTATTCTCTAGATCTTCGCTATTTCTTTATATTTTTTCATCGCATGCTATAATAAAGACATGATGAAGGTAGATAAAACTTGCTTAAAAAACTGTGTTTTAATATCCGGAACCGATCACTCGCTTTCGCAAAAAATTGCAGATCACCTCGGTCTAGAATTAGCAAATCGTATATCCGATACCTTTAGCGATGGTGAGGTTCATGTCCAAATTCTCGATGACATTAGGGGGAAAGATGTCTTTATTATTCAATCTACCAATCCACCTATTGATCAGCATCTTTTTCCAGTTCTGCTTCTAGCAGATGCTGCCAGACGTGGCTTTGCAAAAAGTATTAATCTTGTTATTCCGTATTTTGGTTATGCTCGCCAAGATCGTATGGCAGAACCAAACACTCCAATTAGTTCAAAAGTTATTGCCGATATCCTACATTCTGTTGCTATTAATCACGTCATTACTATCGATCTTCATTCCGCACAGACCCAAGGTTTCTTTGATATGACTATAGAAAATATCACTCTCGAAAAACAATTTGCCGATTATATCGAGAAAAATTATGAGAAAAACTCTTTCGCCATCGCCTCGCCAGATGCAGGTGGTGTCAAACGCGCCCGTAAGATTGCCGACCTTGTGCACTGTAATGATGTCATCATTATTGATAAAAATCGCTATATCAAAAATAAAAGTAAAGTCATGAACATTATTGGTGACCCCAAAGGTAAAAATATTATTATTATTGACGATATGATCGACACCGCTGGAACCATTTGTCATGCGGCTACCTCTCTTAAAGAGAAGGGTGCTAAGCAAGTTAGCGTTATGGCGACCCATCCAGTCTTCAGCGGTAGTGCTTATGAGAATCTTGGTAAAGAGGATATTGATCAAATTGTCGTCACTAATACTCTTACCATTAAGCCAGAATTAACCAAGGTTGACACTATTGACGTATCTGAAATTCTTGCAGAAAATATCTATCAAATCTTTAGTCATAAATAGGTAATTATATGCAAAAAATCAAAAACATCATAAAACTCTTACGACCAAAGCATTCCATCAAAAATCTCCTCATCTTTTTACCGTTGATTTTTGGTTTGAGAAATCTTACTCTCCAAGATTTTCGTAGTAGTATAGCTGGTTTTTTTGTTTTTTGTTTAGTTGCATCCTCGATTTATATTATCAATGATTATAAAGATATTGAAAAAGACCGTTTACATCCGGTAAAAAAATATCGACCTCTAGCTAGTGGTGCCGTCACGAGGAAAGAAGCTTGGATTACTCTTATTGTTTTGCTTATCCTTGCCATCACTATTGCAATAGTATTTCGATTTTCCGGAATCTCAATTGCCCTTATCATGACATATTTTTTGCTCAATCTTTTCTATTCGCTTGGTCTAAAAAATTTACCAATTATTGATATTACTATTCTTGCTTCCGGTTTCCTTATTCGTCTCTTTTTCGGTAGTAGCTTAACTAATATTGCTATTTCTGCCTTACTTTATCTTGTTGTTATGTCGGGGGCATTTTATCTCGGTATCTCAAAACGTTATAATGAAATTACTAAAACCGGTAGTCAAACACGTGCAGTCTTGAAAAAGTATAATGCCGAATTTCTGAAATCCATCATGAATATGTTTCTCATGTTAATTATCGTATTTTACACAGAATGGTGTGTTAATGCAAACACTGAACATCGTGATCTATATTTGCTTAGTGTTCCTCTTCTTATTATTCTCATGATTACTTATATCTATATTGCCGAAAAAGATAAATATGGTGATCCGGCTGATGTGATTATGAAGAATAAATACCTTGCTGTTATGGGCCTCATTTTTGTTAGTTATCTCATGGTAATTATTAGGCTTTAATATGAACGTATATGATTTTGATAAAACAATTTATGATGGTGACGCTTCACTAGACTTTTGGAAATACTCTGTTAAGAGACAGCCTCTTTTAGTCTTTTATTTACCATATCAAGTTTTTTCTGCCATTTTATTTAAGAGCAAACTAATCAGCCGTAAACAATTTAAAGAACGCTTCTTTAGTTTTTTAAAATCAGTACATTCTCTAGATTTGAATAGTTTTTGGGATGCTCACCAATATAAAATAAAAAAATGGTATCTCAATCAAAAAAAGTCTAATGATCTCATTATTTCTGCTTCACCTGAATTTATTTTAAAAGGAATTACGGATCGTCTAAAGATTGAATTACTTGGTACTAAGATGGATTTTCAAACGGGGAAGATTTCTGGTGAAAACTGTCGTGGTGAAGAGAAGGTAAAGCGTCTATATGAATTTTACAAAGACCCAAGAATCGACCAATTCTATTCTGATAGTAAAAGTGATACACCACTTAAAAAACTTGCGAAGTCGGCATATCTTGTTAAAAAGAATCAAATTAGTGACTGGAAGTAAATAAATAAAAATACTACTAATACATTAGCAGTATTTTTATAAGATGAATAATAACTAGTTTAACTCCATCAAGAGTAAAAACATTTCTGATGCATGCCAGACATGCGTTAATATAGGTCCTTCAAGAACGCTATAATGTTCTGACACAAATTTTTGGTCATCTGCAATAGCTTGATTTAGACCAGCTTCATAAGATAACGGGTAGTACTCATCGAGTATGTTAACTTTACCATAATTGCCATTTTTATAATGTGTTGATGCCCACTCAAGATATGAAAATAGTCTAGATTCAATTACTGGCAAATTTTGTCTTGGTATATCCTTATCCCACCACGTCAGACTCGCATAATGGTCCGGTGTCTTTGGAGTTTTTAGGTATCTGCTTAGGTCAATATTATTTTTCTTTGCTCCAAATAGTAATAGGCTTGTAGGATAAAAACTCATTTCCTCACCGTCAACAATCCCTGTGAATAGTCCATTTTTAGCCTTTTTCTTTACCTCTTCGATGATTTTATTTATTAAATCAGAACGATTATTTTTAATAGCTCCAAGCATATAGAGTAATTCGCCAGGATTATCAGCCTCTTTAATTCCACAGCTATGATCATTATTTATTAATGAACGCTGACAGTCATATATTCCAGTAATAGTTTTTATCCAAGGTTCTAGTAAATGAGTATTATTGGTATTTTCTAAAACCATCGTTGCTAACATAGTATCTCTATACCAAACGTTATTACTATTCTTATAACTAATAATATTTGGTTTTAAGAGTATCCCATCAAAATTAAATAAGATTTCCTGATTCAATACCCTAAGTATATTAGCATATTTTCTACCTTCAAATCTTGGAAGATTAAACTTTTGTTTACCTTTTGTTAAGGTTTCAGTTTTTTCATTATTTTCTAAAAATACACCATTTTCATCTTCGTAAATTCTTGTAATATTATTTTTTTCATCAGCTAATAATACCGTATATTCATTTGGAATAATAACTTCATATTTATGGGGAAGTTCTCTAATAATTTTTTTAGATCTTACATCAATTATTTTTCCATCTTTATATAGAAGCTTATCACGATCTACCATTCCAAAATAGAAAAAGTTTGAATACTGTTTATTAGTTTTTTCGAATTTACCAAGATAAAAATGCTCACGATTTAGATTGATGTTCAATTCATAATAGTAATTAGCCAGACTGGAAATCAGTTCAATATTCTTTTTGGAATTTAAGAAATTTTTATAATCAGATTTTGCTGCAATTAGCATTTCCTCATTTCGGATGGGTCTTGAGCTCAAAGAAGTATTAATTGCTTTTACTCCTAATATTGCAAGGAGTGTAAAAACTAATACTCCAATTATTGCAAATATTTTCTTTTTTACACATACAAAAATTAATAATATTACTGCCGTTACAACTATAATGAACAATTTCTTTGGTATTACATGATTAAAACCAAAAATCATAAATATTGAAACCAGATATCGTATTACGCCAATAATCTGTGCAATTAAAATAATTGCAATAAGTGCATAGATTGGATATTTACACTTTTTTATCAAATTCATATGAGTCTTTTCTATGTTATTCACAATATAGAAAATCATAATTAATGGTAAATAGATGTAATTTAATGTATATAAGAAACTCTCGCTAGGTCCATAGAAAATATGAAGTATAAAATTAAATAAGTAAGCTAAAAGTATGCTTAAATAGAATTTATGTTTCAAAATTCGTTTTCTATTTTGCAGAATGAAAATAGCGTTAACCGCAATCAGTCCTCCAAATAAAAGGCACGCAAGGGTATTAATTATAACATTGCTATAAAAGTTGAATTGCGTAGAGTTAAAATCACCCAATAGACTAAACTGAAAAACTGTACTAGCCTTTATCTGCATTAGAACATTTCTAATTGAGAATGTTTTATCAATATATAGGAATTCCTCAGAATTTTTATGTAGGATAAAACCATCAATAGAGGCGGTGAAAAAGTTATTAGCAGATGGCCAAATAACATTCTGCAAACAGGCGATCATTACAGCTACAGACGATGACAGAAAAATAACAGAAAAGAAAACTAGAATTCTATGTTTTAGATTTTTATTAAAAATTGTTATAAAACTAAGTAAAATAATAAACTGAAAATAGTTTGTAATAGTGATACTTATTGCAATTACCCCAAGTCCAATTAACAATAATATATCTATATAGTTTATTTTTTTATCAATTAGATATTGTCCAACAAGCCACATTAATAATAAACCGAATTCAGCATAGATATAGGTCTCAAATATTGAAATAAATACTACTTGTGAAAAAGATAATACAAAGAGTGCAAGTACTAAATTTAAATTAAACTCGTTTACATTTAGCTTTTTTAAATTAAGATAAAGCAGAATTACACACAATGCACCTATAAAGGCTTGAAATATGATAGTTGCATTTGGTGAGCTTAGCAAAAATTTTAAGATTTGTACGAAAGGTTGGGTAAAAATTACAAATAGTGGATGAACTCTCGTTCGGTAATGGTTGCCGCGGAAGTTTGTTAGATCGTCAAAAGCTCGCATAGAATCGGCATTATATATAGTGTCGTTAACCATTCCGTTTGATAAAGTATTTACACAAAATAAAAGTACAATATTAAAGATAAAAACTAAAAGAAAAATTTTTATTAAACATCGCAATTCATGTTTATTTTTTTGTAAAAACTCTTTAATTTTTAACATAAATCTCCTTATATTCCCTTAAAATCATTTTTTATCTCTTTGACAAATGAATTGAAAGAATGGCGCTTTTTTAATAATTCTTGGGCATTTCTCACGTAGTCAATCAAAACAGTCTTATTCTTCTGGATTTTATTTAATGACTCCACGTATTTTTTGACGTCACAAGGATCGTCAATCAAAATTCCAGTTTTTTGATCTTTAATAAATTCGTGCACTCCGCCGTCATTACTTGCGATTACTGGTAGTCCAGCAGCTGTTGCTTCTAGAATAATATTAGGGACACCATCTGCTTCGCTAGTATATAAGAGAATGTCATACTTATTCGTTGGTATGTTGTTAAAGCCATCAAATGTCCCACGATATGTGATTGTCTCAACGTTATCAAAATAATCATGTTTAATGTCACGTGAGAATTCACCGTAAACATCAATCGAAAAATCTTTTTTAGATAGATTTTCTCCAATACTTTTTAGGATATTTGGTAATTTTACAGAAGTAATTCTGCCAGCCCATAAGATTCTTAACTTATTCTCATTATTAATCTTTGGTTGAATGATCTGCTCCTCAATTGGCTGGTAATGGACTTTGAACAAAACCGGATTTAGTGCATGTTCATCAATACATTCATCAACAACGGTTTGGTTATCCGTGTAAACTTTCTTTAATGTGTCACGTAGCATAAATATATATGGATTAACATAAGTAAAACGCCCTCGATTTTTACTTCCTTCAATAAATACAGTATTAAAAACGGATGCAGTAAGATTATATTTTTTTTGTAATAATATTTTATGTCTTATCGCCCACAAATAGGCAAATTCAGAGTTTATTATATGTAAATTTTTACAATTAAGCTGAGTAATTAGTCTTGAAAAAAGAATATCAGATTCATAATCAGTTAGGCTGTTCTTCGAATTTCCAAAATCAATAAAGTCCACATATTCTGGAAGTTTTTTTGCCCAAATATTGTCTGATGGTAATGTACTAATTACCGAAAATGTCCAAGTTGGATGAATCTCTTTTAAGGCCTTTATTGTGTTTAAAAGCACCTTATCTCCACCACCTCTTACTATCCACGGAACAATAAATATGTAGTTAGGATTATAATTTTTAATCCTAGACGTGATATCAATAAAAGTTTTACCAATCGCAATATGCATCTCTGGTTTATATATAGAAGTATTTTTTATCAAATCCTTATATGGGTATAACTGTGTATCAATTTGATTGATCTTAATCCAATGCTCATATAAGAAATCTGGTAGGGAATTGATTGTATTCAGTTTTTCATATTTACCAAGTAATTTAAGTGTCAATTTTGCTGGTGGTGTAATAAAAAAATTTAGAAAGTTATTATTTCTTATTTTTTTATACAGCGCATATCCTCGTGTTTTTAATGGGGTTTTTATATCTGACTTAGTATTTTTCGGGAATGCTGCCTGGAGGCTTTCTATATCAAAAAGCCCCACATGGGGAATAATGAAACTATTTAAATTATTAGTTGATAACATTGAAGAACCTGACCTTCTATAGAATAAGACGGTTTCTTTTGCGATCTTGTGGCTAATTTTTAACTTGAGAGTTTCTGCATTAAAAATATAATCCTCGTATCCATATCCATCTCCAAGCTTATGGTAGGGTACACGCAAAAATGTCTCTTTTTTCCCCATAACAACAGAGCACCATCTATTTTCACCAATCATTATTACAGTGTCATTGTTTTTATCTCTTGAGTCTTTTTGAATCGTTAAAACACTAGGTACATTTAGTCCAAAGTTCAAAACCGCTTCCGGATGAACAACTATTTCAAATGGAGACTCCTTTATAGTTTTGTATGCTACAAGTAGCCAGTTATCGGAAACTAAATCATCAGCATCCAAGAAAGAGATATACTCTCCAGACGCCTTTTGTACTAGGAAATTTCTAGAAGAGCCAAGATCTCCAAATTTATTTTTGAATATCAATATATTACTATTTTTATAAGCATCAAAATAATCCAATGTTTCTTGGTTGCCATTGTCAATGTGCACCAATATTTCAAAACTAATATTTTTTTCTTCAAGCCTCTTTGTTGCTTCCAGAATGCTCCGCATTGTTTTGTGCGCAACTAGCCCTTCATTATGCGCAGTTATCGCAACCGTTAAATCATACCTCTTCATATTAGCTTGTATTATAGCATAGTGTATCTAATGTTATAATTAAGCTATGAGAAAAACCATTAAAAGGTCATCCACTTCGCCAAAAATCATTCTAATCCGTAACACTTTTCCTAAAAACTATGGCGGTGGCGAAACCTACCAGCTTGCTCTATCAAAAACCCTAACAGATAATCATTATCACCCCATTATCTTTACTTCCTCCTCCGAGTTATTTACAAATAGCCAAAAAGCCAAGATCGATAGTCAAAAAGCCCCTTTCTTGAAATTTCAGAATTGGAGTGGTCTTAAGAATTTTCTACTACCCCTTTATATACTCTGGCAGTGCTACCTTTATTTTTGGTATTTGTATCAATTTAAGCAATTTAAGCCACAATCCATTATTATTCAGTCTCGCGATGATTGGATTGCTGCCACTCTCGCCGCTAATAAACTCAAGATCCAAGTTCTATGGATTGATCACATGGATTTTCGCAGTTGGGTTTTACAAAATGTTGAACAAAAATATAAGAATTTAATCGGTAAAAAAATCCTTAAACTTGCCAATCGAGTTAATCGTATTATTTTTATTTCAGATTTTGAACGATATTTTTTTGAAAAACTTATAGAAAAAACTCCTTTTCGGTTTTTTTCAAATCTTATTACCATTAAAAATGGTGCCATCGACTCTTTCAAAGAGTATCAAAACCACACTATTACTCCGCAATCATTTATTTATCTTGGTCGCCTCGAAGAATATAAGGGGATCAAGGAGCTTATATCCGCTTTTTCGCAAATTGCTCCAGAATTCCCATCTGCCACTCTTCATATTTATGGCACCGGCTCTCTAGCATATTATTGTAAGAATCATCAAACCACTCAGATTATTTATCATGGCTTCACTAATCAGCCTCTTGAGAAGATTGCTTCTAATGAAATCTTTGTTTTAGCTTCGCATATTGAAGGACTCAGTCTCTCACTCATTGATGCTACTATGCTTGGAAAACCCATTGTCGCCACTAATATCGATGGTAATCCAGAGATTGTTCAACACGAAAAAAATGGTTTTTTAGTCCCCGCAAGAGACATCCAGTCTTTAATAGAAGTATTTCGTAAGCTTTTATCAAACCCAGAATTAATTAAAACATTTAGTCAAGCTTCAAGAAAAAAATACCTCAAAGAATTTGATTTTTCAAAAACCATAAAAGAACAGCTAATCCCAATCATTGAAGGAGGAAATCATGTCTAAAAATCCATTAATCTCTGTTATTGTTACGACCTACAATAATGAAAAATATATTAAGGCCTGTCTCGACTCTCTCCTCGCTCAAACCTTTCAGGATTTTGAAATCGTCGTTATCGATGACGGCTCAACCGATCAAACCTCTAAAGTTCTCGACCAATATTCGGATAATTACCGTTTGAAAATTCATCATCAGCCAAACGCCGGTGTTTCGGCCGCTCGCAACCAAGGTCTTAAATTGTCCCGTGGTGATTTCGTTTGTTTTGTTGATAGCGATGATTATGTCGCTAAAAACTATCTTGAAAAGCTTATCGCTCCTCTTCTTCAAGATTCTACTATTGATATTTCGGTTTGTGGTTATCAAGAAATTTATCAAGATCATCAAGCTAGCTATCCCCTTAAACCTCAGCTTCTCACTGGCTTTCAAGCCACTAAAAATCTTCTACTCAATCAACGTGACTTTGACGTGCTTGCCTGGAATAAACTTTATAAAAAATCTCTGTTCACCGATTACGATATTCTATATCCAGTTGGCCAAATTCACGAAGACAATCTTACTACCTATAAACTCTATTCCGTTGCAAAGAATGTGCAGTATCTTGAGGATATACTTTATTTTTATCAACGAAAAAATTCTCGCATCACTAAAGATTTTTCTTCTACTGAGAAAACTTTAAAACGCCTTCAGGTTAAAGAGCAAATGTCTATAGAAGCTCAAAAATATTTTAAAACCCCCGATCTAAAATATGCTGCTGAAATTTCTCTTCTTTTAGCTTATTTTGCTTTTATTGATAATTCTATCACTCATCACATTGATCGAAAATATTTTAGTGTTTATCGTCAAAAAGTCCACGACCTCTTAGATGGCAAATCTGAGAATACTTTTCTTACTGCAAAGCTCCGTTTTTATATCAAACTTCTTATCTCTCCTCTGGGCTTTCTCTATCAAATTTTTCGCAAAATCACCACAAAGAAGTTATAATAGAATAAAAGCTATAAAAAGGAGCTAAGAATATGAAAATTCTCGTCACTGGCGGCACTGGCTATATTGGCTCTCATACCGTCGTCGAATTACAAAGTCAAGGACATGAAATTGAAGTTCTTGACAATCTATTTAATAGTAAAATTACTGTTCTTGATAAAATCAATCAAATTACTGGTAAAACTCCAGTTTTCCATCAGGTTGATTTGCTTGATTATCAAAAAATGCGCGAACTTTTCTCTAGTACTCACTTTGATGCTGTGATTCACTTTGCCGGACTTAAGGCTGTGGCCGAATCTATTGAGCAACCGCTTCGTTATTATGAAAACAATGTCACTGGTACTCTCAATCTCTTGAAGTGTATGGCTGAGTTTCAGGTTAACAAAATTATTTTCTCATCTTCCGCCACTGTCTATGGCAGTCTCAATTCCGGCAAGCTTGATGAATCTATGACCACCGGTGTTGGCATCACCAACCCATATGGTGAAACTAAACACGTCATTGAGAAAATCCTCGAATCTGAAGCATCTGCTCGTCCCGAACTTTCCGTAGTGATTTTACGCTACTTTAACCCAGTCGGCGCTCATGCTTCCGGTCTTCTCGGTGAAGATCCAAATGGTATTCCAAACAACCTTATGCCTGTCGTCATGCGCGTAGCCGAAGGCAAAATTAAAGAATTACAAGTTTATGGTAATGATTATGACACTCCAGATGGTACTTGTATTCGTGACTACATTCACGTTGTTGATCTTGCTAAAGGTCATCTTGCAGCTCTAAAGGCTACCGCCACCCCTGGTACTAAGGTTTACAATCTAGGTTCTGGTCGAGGTTCTTCCGTTCTTGAAATTATTAAAGCTTTCGAGGATGCCAGCGGTAAGCCACTTCCACACCAAATTACCGATCGTCGTCCAGGTGACCTTGCTGAAATTTATGCCGATCCTTCAAAAGCCAAACGCGAGCTAGGTTGGCAAACCGAACTTACTGTCGCTGACGCTATGCGTGATACAATTAACTTCCTCAATAATCAGAAATAAATCAAGGTTATTTTCTAATTTTTGCTGCTAAGCTGGCAAATGGTAAAACCAGTGGATTTAAGTATTTCCATTTTTCTGTTATTTTTTGATTACTTCTTGCTACTGCCAATGCATGGGAAATTCGCCAGCGTATCATCACTCGCATCAGCCAGTACCTTTGTTCTTTGGTCGGATTCTTACCAATCCATTTCAATAAATAATTAAAACTCTTCTGCCAATTTTTCCAGGGTAGAGAAGAGCTTGCCACCGTGCTAGTCTCTGTTCCGTAATGATAAATATAATAAGGTTTTGCTAAAAATTTCAATTGATCAAACCCATCTTTTTCCGCACATTTCAGATATTGCAAAACAAAATTTGTATCTTCCGCAAAATCCCATCCCGTCGGAAATTTTAGTTCATGTTTCAAGATTACATCTGTTCGGAACATCTTATTTACTGAAGCATAAAGCCTACCATCTTTTGCTAAATTCTTTAGTATATAAGTCTTAAAGTCCTCCCCCTTTTCCCGTTCGGGAATTTTCTCGGTGAACATCTCTTTTTTGGTTTTTTGATGGATTCTCTTATATAAAAAACCCGATATTGCCACTGCTACCTTTTCTTTAAGTAGTAGTTTGCACATCTCACTCAAATAATTTTTTGACACTGCATCATCAGAATCAATAAAGGCTACCAGCTCCCCATGCATTTTTTCTAGTCCAGTATTTCTTGCCGCTGCTGGTCCCGCATTTTCTTGCTGCAATAACATAATTTTTTTTCTAGATCCTTTTAGTTTTTGTTGTCGGCAAAACTCCGACAAGAGGGAAAAGCTATCGTCTTTTGAGCCGTCATCCACGCAAATAATTTCTAAATTTTCGTAATTATCTTGCATCAGTTGATTTAGTAATTTAACTACTGTCTCGCCAGTATTATAGACCGGAATTATAATTGAAATTAATGGTAGCTTCATATGCCTATTGTATCATTAGGAAAATATTTTTTGTCTAAGTTCTCTATGATATAATTTAAGATATGAAAATACCTAATCTCGGTAGTCGCAAAAATCGTATCCTACTAAAGGAACTCGTTAAAACTGATTTTAAATTACGCTATCAAGGTTCAGTGCTTGGTTATCTTTGGGCAGTGTTACGACCCATGATGCTCTTTGCCATCCTATATATTGTTTTTGCTAAAATCTTAAAGATGGGTGGTGATATTCCACACTATCCAGTCTATCTCCTTGCCGGTACAGTTCTTTGGAGCTTCTTCTCTGAATGCACCAGTCAGGGTATTCAGGCCATAGTTGCTCGTGGTGATCTTCTCCGTAAGATTAGTTTCCCAAAATGGATCCTGGTTGTTTCTGCCACCGTTACAGCATTAATTAATTTTATCATCAATCTTGGTGTTGTTATTATTTTTGCCATCGTAAATGGTGTCACCCCCAATCTTGGCTGGTTACTTGTTCCGTTTGTTATTCTTGAGCTTTATATCCTTGCGCTTGGCATCTCTTTCTTTCTTGGCGCCATTAACGTCAAATATCGTGACATTTCTTCTATCTGGGAAGTCTTTATGCAGGCTCTCTTCTATGCTGTACCAGTTATTTATCCCATCACTATGGTTGCAAGTGCCAGTCCCTTTGCCGCTAAAGTTTTTCTCTTAAATCCAATAGCTCAAGTGATTCAAGACGTTCGTTATTTCCTTATTACTGATCAAACCATCACTACTTGGAACTATCTTCCCGAACGTCTATGCTATTTAATTCCACTTAGTATTGTTCTTCTCGTTATTCTTCTTGGTGGTATTTATTTTAGAAAAAGATCTAAGTATTTTGCGGAGGAAGCCTAATGTTAAAACAAAAAGGGAAGAAGTCGTGCAAAACAACAAAACCAGTTTCTATATCAAAAAAATCTTCTAGCCAGACACATTTCGATGATCAAGAAGATATTATTATCGTCGATCATTTATCAAAAAGTTTTAAACTCCCTACTGAACGCTCATGGGGACTTAAGCAAGCTATCTTTAATCGACTTAAAGGTATTAAAGGTTATACAAAACAGGAAGTTTTAAAAGATATTAGCTTTACTGTCAAAAAAGGTGAATTTTTAGGCATTGTCGGTCGTAATGGTTCCGGTAAATCTACACTTCTAAAAATCCTCTCCAAGATCTATACTCCTGACTCTGGTTCTATTACCGTTAATGGGTCACTTGTTCCATTCATCGAACTCGGCGTTGGCTTCAACCCCGAACTCACCGGTCGCGAGAACATCTATATGAATGGTGCTATGCTTGGTTTTTCCAATGAAGAAATGGATAAAATGTTTGATGATATCGTCCAATTTGCCGAACTCGCTCCCTTCATGGATCAGAAACTCAAAAATTATTCCTCTGGTATGCAGGTCCGTCTCGCCTTTTCCATTGCTATTCGTGCTCATGGTGACATTTTGATTCTTGACGAAATTCTCGCCGTTGGTGACGCCGCTTTTCAAGAAAAATGTAATCAGTATTTCGCCTCTCTTGATAAAAATCAAACTGTTATTCTCGTCACCCACTCTATGGAAAATGTTCGCCAGTTTTGCGATCGTGCCATCCTTATTGATCAAGGAAAAATCATTAAAGAAGGTAATCCTGAAGTCGTCGCTGATGCATATCTCAAACTGTTTTAAGAAGAAAGGAAAAATATGAATTACGATTATCTTATTGTCGGTGCCGGATTTTTTGGCGCGACTGTTGCTGAGCGCCTCGCTGCTACTGGCAAGAAAATATTAATCATTGATCGTCGTCCTCATCTTGCCGGTAATGCCTATTCTTACACAGATCAAGAAACCGGTATTGAGATTCATCAATACGGTTCACACATTTTTCATACTGAAAGTGATGAGGTCTGGAATTACATTACTAGATTTACCGAATTTAACGATTATGTCCACACCGTTCCGACTCATCATGAAGGTAAACTCTATCCTATACCAATCAATCTTGATACCATTAATCTCTTATATGGCAAAAATTTTACCGCCGAGGAGGCAAGGGTTTTTATTGCTGAAGAAATTAAAAAAGATATTAAAAAATATCAAATCGAAGAGCCTAAGAATTTTGAAGAAAAGGGAATCACTTTAATTGGTGAAAAACTTTACCAAGCCTTCATCAAGAATTACACTGAAAAACAATGGGGAACAAGCGCTAAAAATCTCAGTGCCGAAATTTTAAAACGCATTCCAGTCCGCTTTGATTACGATAATCGCTATTTTGCTTCTGCTAAACATCAAGGTATCCCCAAAGCTGGCTACACTAAAATTGTTGAGAACATGCTGAATTCTAGCAATATCGAAGTTCGCCCAAACACTAGTTTTAAAGATGTCGAATCAGAAATCGAGGGAATCAAAGTGATTTATACTGGCCCCGTTGATGAGCTTTTAAATTACGAATTGGGTGTTTTGCCATATCGTAGTCTTCGTTTTGAGGCTGAATGGACAAATGATGACCTTGGTCACGCTGTAATTAACGAGGCTGACAAAGATATTTCATATACTAGAACTCACGATTATAAGTATTATCAAATTCACCAACCAAAAGTTCTAACTTCCAAAAAATCTTATCTTTGCAAGGAATATCCAGCCGATTATGAAGTCGGTAAAGAGGCCTACTACCCAGTTAATAATGCAGATTCTGAAGCTCTTTACCAAAAATATCTCAACCTCTTGCAGGAGCGTTATCCAAACATCATTCTCGGTGGTCGTCTCGGCGCTTATCGTTATTGGGATATGGACGTTGCTATTAAGAATGCCCTCGATCTTGCCTCTTCTATTCTTAAAAAATAAATTAATTCTCTACAACTTAATACATAGTGCTATAATACCCTCATTAAGGAGGTTCACTTATGTGTGGAATTGTTGGTTATGTCGGAGAAAAAGATGCACAGGAATTTTTACTTCAGGGACTTAAGCGACTTGAATATCGTGGTTATGATTCTGCCGGGATAGTTACCCTAAGTCCATCCCATCAAGCGACTTTACTACGTGCAGTTGGTAAGATTAAAAATCTCGAGTCCAAGATTAAGGATCATCGTACTCATGATGCTATTGGTATTGGGCATACTCGTTGGGCTACTCACGGTAATCCTACTGAAAATAACGCTCATCCTCATCAAGCCGGTTCAATTTTTCTTGTCCATAATGGCATTATTGAAAATTATCAGGAACTCAAAAAACAGCTCACTACATATACCTTTCAGTCGGATACCGATACGGAGGTTTTAGCTGCGCTTATTGACAGTTTTTATCAGGCTGGTAAATATCCTCTTGAAGATGCAGTTACCCAAGCTCTCAAGCTGGTTAAGGGCACTTTCGGTATTGCAGTTTTAAGTGTGCTTGATCCTAAGCATCTTGTGGTCGCTCGTTCAGGCTCTCCACTGGTTATCGGCGTTGGTGAACAAGAAACCCTCATCGCTTCTGATGCCTCCGCTCTCGTTGGCTATACAAAAAAAGCTATCTATCTTAATGATGGTGAAGTCGCTCTTGTTTCAAAAGATCATATCGAGGTAAAAACCCTTGACTTACAACCAGTTTCAGCTCAAGTTGAAGAAATTCTTACTGATCTTTCTGCTATTCAAAAGGACGGTTATGATCATTTTCTCCTCAAGGAGATTATGGAGCAACCAAATAGTCTTAAGGAAACTCTACGCGGTCGTGTTAATCAGCCTGAGCATACCGTTCATCTTGGTGGGCCCAATCTTAGCCCAAAAGAATTAAAATCTGTCCATCATCTTATTATGGTTGGTTGTGGTACTGCCTATTATGCCGCTCAGACCGCCGCATATCTCTTAGAGCAGTTTTTACCAGATGTCACAATAGAGCCAGTTATTGCTTCTGAATATCGCTATCGTCATGCCTATATCCCTGACCATTCAGTTGCTCTCATCATTTCCCAGTCTGGAGAAACTGCTGATACTCTCGCCTGTCTTCGTGAAATAAAAGGACAGGGAATTAAAACTATCGGTATCGTTAATGCTATTGGTTCTACTATCGCCCGTGAGGTAGACGGTGGCACTTATGTTCATGCCGGCCCTGAAATTTCTGTCGCCAGCACCAAAGCTTTTACTTCTCAAGTCACTGCTCTCCTTATGTTTGGTCTAACTATTGCCGAGGCTAAAGGTGTCAATCCTCGTCTCCTTGCCCCTGTAATCGATGAAATCGCCCAACTTCCCGATGAAATTTCTCGAATTCTTCATTTTGTTAACCCAGCCCTTACAAGACTTGCTGAGCAGTATAAAAACTATGAGCACGCTATTTATCTTGGTCGTGACGTTAATTATCCAATTGCACTTGAAGGAGCCTTAAAACTTAAGGAAATTTCTTATATTGATGCCAACGCTTATCCTACCGGCGAGCTGAAGCATGGGCCTATCGCTCTCATTGATGATCGCTTTTTTGAGATTGTTATTCTGCAATCAGGGTTTCTTTTTCAGAAATCTCTTTCTGGTATCCAGGAAGTTCTTGCACGTGGTGGTCATGTCATCGTCTTTACTGATATTGACTTTGATTTGCCAGTTGAGGCTATCATTAAATTTGATACCAACTTTAATATTCTTACCCCAATTCTTTTTAATCTTCTCAATCAACTATTTGCTTACCATATGGCTGTAGCTAAAGGGAATAATGTCGACCAGCCACGCAATCTTGCTAAATCGGTTACAGTTGAATAATCTTAATTGTTTGAATCATTTCAAAAAGAAGATTATGAATATATCAATAATTCTTATCCTTTAAGCATCTGTACCTTTTCCTATTTCTAGAGTAAAATATCTTTAAATGAAAAAAGATTCTAGCGTTGTTTTCTTTCGTTTTTGTCTGATGCTTGGTGATTCTTTGGCAATCATTGCATCTTTTTTGTTTGCTTATCTTATCCGTACTAAAATCGACAGCCGCCCCTATTACTTTGTCTCCGACCCGCTTAAGTTTACTTTTTCAGTTGCAGTTATGGTGCCAGTCTGGCTGATTATCTTAGCTATCCTTGGACTTTATAATAAAAAAATCTTTCTCGCCCGCTCTCGCTGGCAAGAAACTTCTCGTCTTTTTGCTGCCTCTGTCATCGGTGTCATGTTCTTAATTAGCTTTGATTTTTTCCTAGAAGGTGATCTCTTTCCAGTTCGTCTTATTGCTTTTTATGCCATGGTTATCTGTTTCTTCTCGCTTACCATCGTTCGTTTCTTTTTAAAGTTTATCCGTCGACTTATTTTACAACAGCGCATCGGCTCTCTCCGTGCTATTATCATCGGTAATTCTAAGGCCACTCTACGCCTAATCTCACAAATGTTGGATTTTCCAGAAGAAGGCTACCGCGTTGTTGGCGTTGTGGCCGGGAATCAATATATCCCTAAGGAATATCGTAAGAAATTACAGTACTCGTCACTAAAGGAAGCTCTTAAATTCTGTGAAGCCGATGTTATTTTTCAGACAGACGAAAAACAGACCGAATATGTTTATCGCCAATCCATTAATCATCATCTACATTATTATTTCACTCCTTCCGAAACTACTCTCTCGACTTCTATGGGCGAATTAGAGCTCATTGGTAGTACTCCTGTTATTATGGTCAAGGCTACCCCGTTGGTTGGCAGCGCCAAAGTCGCCAAGCGCTTTATGGATCTCTTTTTAGGCTTCTTCTTACTTCTTATCTCCTCTCCATTTATGTTAATCATTTGGCTCTGTATTAAATTATCCACTCCTAAAGCTCATGCTATCTATTCTGAAATCCGTCTAAGTCGTTTTAATCAGAAAGTTAAGATTCATAAATTTCGTAGTATGAAAATTGAATATTGTGGTATGAGTCCCGAAGCTGCTTTTCAGAAAATGGAACAGGAAGGGAAGCTTAAAAATGCTGCTAAAATAAGCAAGGAATATCGTGAAAATGGTGACTTTCTTGAACACGATCCTCGTATTACCAAAATTGGTAGATTTATTCGCGCCACCTCACTCGACGAATTACCTCAGCTTATAAATGTTCTCAAGGGTGACATTTCATTAGTCGGTCCACGAGCACTCGTACCTGGTGAGCTTCGGAATTATGGTGATCGTTCACTTCTTCTTACCGTCAAATCCGGTCTTACCGGTCTCGCTCAAGTTTCTGGTCGTCGCTCAATTAGCTTTGATGAACGCCGCGCCCTTGATCTGTATTATATCCAAAACTGGTCTATTCTCTTCGATCTGCAGATTATCTTACGCACTATAAAAGCCGTCTTGATTCGTAAGGGAGCAAAATGATTCTTGCTTCATCGCAATCAAAAACTACTCAAGGTGAATCTGATCAAGACTTAAAAACCTTCTCAAAAAACAAGAAATTTAGAGTAGCTCTGGTCTGTGATTGGCTTACTGTCGTTGGCGGCGCTGAACAGGTCCTCCGCGAAATTCATCAGATCTTTCCAACCGCCCCCATTTATACCTCTCAATATCGCCCGAAGGGAATCGATTGGTTTAAAGATGCCGAAGTAAAAACCGGTTATCTAAATTTTTTCCCCGCCTTCACTCGTCGCTTTATTGCCCCGCTTCGCCAAGCTTATTTTAAACATCTCGATCTTACTGGCTACGACCTTGTCATCTCTGTTTCAGGTTGTGATGCTAAATATGTCAAAACCAAACCAGGCGTCCATTTTTGCTATTGCCACGTTCCCACCCAATATTATTGGGGTAAAACCATAGAATACCAAAAAGATCCTGGTTTTGGACCACTCAATTTTCTTGTCCGCCCCATTTTCAAGCTTCTTTTACCAAGGTTAAGAAAAAAAGACCTTGAAGCGGCCGCTCGTCCAGATTATTACATCACTATCTCGGAATTTGCCAAATTGGAAATCAAAAAATTTTATAAGAGGGAGGCAAAAGTCATTTATCCACCAGTCAACACGAAGAAATTTTCAGAGGTAGTAAAATATAAAGAAATCAAACAAGGGAATTGTCAAATACTAGAACAACATCAAAATCAAAAAAATCAAATGAATCAAAAAACATATGACACAATAGAAAACAACAAAAGTCAAATTGAACAAAAAAATTATCACACAATTAAAAGCACATATAGTCAAGCACAACCAGAATCTGGTCATAATATAAAATCATCTAGTCGTCAATGTGTAACTGTGGAAAACTATGTAAAATCTATCATCTCTCCCGCTCAAAATGGTTATTTCATTAATTTTTCTCGTCAAGTAAGCTGGAAACGTCTTGATCTTGCCATCTTAGCTTGTATTAAAGAAAAACAACCGCTCGTTCTTATCGGCGACGGGCCCGAACATCAAAATCTCGCACGTCTCGCCGCAACACACCCTGGTCTCATTACTCTACTCTCTACTATGCCACAATCTGAACTAAAAGAATATCTAAAAAATGCCAAGGCTTTTATTTTTCCGTCAGAAGAGCCCTTTGGTATTGCCCCAGTCGAAGCACTCGCTGCCGGCTGTCCCGTCATCGCCTATAGTAAAGGCGGTGCCAAGGACTATATTTTAGATGAAAAAAATGGTGTTTTCTTTGACCATCAATCCGTTAATTCCCTTGTTGCCGCCATCAAAAAATTTAATTATCTTTATTATGAAACAGAAAATTTAGAAGACAGAAATAATAAAAAAACTGTCTCTCAAGAATACGCATCTCACTCTTCCCTCTTTTCACCTCTAGAAATTTCTAAAACTGCTGAAAAATTCTCAACCCATCATTTTAAGGAACAATTAGAAGAGTATCTCGCACGGACCATCTCATCGACAAAAGTACAACTTCAGCAAAAACATACTAATCAAGAAAGGTAATCTTGATGACGAAAAAACTTACCAATACAACCAACTCAAAATCCTTAGTTTCTGTCACCTCCTCTCTTTCTAAAATCCAGCAAATCATGCTTCTCTGCTTACCATTCTGTTTATTTTTTTCCTACCATCCCGTCATCCCGATTCTTTCCACAGCTACTACCAATTTCGAATTATCCCTCCCGCTACTCTGGCTCCTAATTTTTACCATCCTCTCTCTCCCCGAAAATTTTCGCCTCTATGTTTATTCCCTTAGAATCGTCATTAAAACCAAATATTCTATTAACCAGCCACCTCACCCCCCTTCTCGTCATGAATCGGATAAACTCTATCCCCATTTTCTTCGTCTTTTTTCGTTAGCATACCCATTCTTTGCTACTGTTAATAGCATTGACTCACCTAATTTTTTGCGCGCCATTCTTACCTCTGGCGTCATCTGGTGTATCTGCCTTTCCCTATTGACAATTCTTCAAAATATTTCACAATATAAAATCCAAATAGGGAAAAGTATCAAGAAAAATCTTCTTGTCGCCGGAGTTTTTGCTTCAGCTTTTTGCTGGCTTCAATCAATCTTGGATGTCGCCGGTGTTCCTCGCGAAGCTACTTTTTTGTGTAGAGGCTGTACTTCAATCGTCTTTGGATTTCCTCATCCAAACGGTTTTGCTATTGAGCCGCAGTTTATGGCAAATCTCCTCCTCGCTCCAATTTTTCTTAGTCTTTTTTATCTTTTTGAGGGTCCTAAAAACCAGCATGACAAACTAAATTCCGACCCCTACCCAGTTTCAAAATTCGGACACTTTCTTCGTTTTGGTCTTCCCCTCTTTCTGATCGCCACCCTCTATCTTACTCTCTCTCGCGGTGCTATTTTTTCTTTCTGGATCAGCGTTTTTGTTTTATTTATTTATCGAATCGTCAAGCTCATCAAACAAAAATCTTGCAGACGGGAGATTCTATTCCGCCAGCCACTCATCTTTTCTATAGTAGTTTTCTTGCCACTCTTCTTTACATTGTTGGCCCAAGGTCTATTTACTGAACTCGGTCCAACCAGCCATACTTTCTTTGATGGCGTTTCTACTTCCGTCAGCCAGCTTTCCCTTGGTCATATTGATCTCGCTAAAGTGTTCCACAAAACTAAAGAAAATAATGAAAATCACGAAGCTCACGAATCCAATAAATCACGTCTGTCAGATTTAAAAACCGACACTGCCACCTCAGTCCAAAAACCTCCGCAGTTCACCGGCTATATTGAAGAATCAACCAATATCCGTCTAAATCTCAACCGCCTCGCCCTCTCCTCCTGGCGAACTTCAATTAGACGAATACTCATTGGTGTAGGTCTTGGTGCTACTGGGCTAACGTTATATCAAGAATTTCCTGAACTTGGTAGTCCCAAAGAAATCATCCAAAACGAATACCTCGCCATCCTCTATGAACAGGGTATTTGTGGTGTTATTATGATTATTTGTACCGCTATTTTATTCGTTCTAACTTATATATTACACAACAAAAATCATAAAAAAACATCAATCTATGGACGCGTCCTTGCTCTTTCTTTTGCTCTTACCCTCTGTTTTTTCTCTGGACTCCCTAATGCCCTTCATATTTATCTTCTAACCCCACTTCTCTTTCTTCTTTAAAATTCTTCTCTAGCTACTGAAAAATAATATTTTTCATCATTATCGATATTATTAGAATTAGAATCAACTACTATTTCTGATGCATCGCAGATATAGTAATATTTTTCACAATCATTTTTTAAGTGATAAAACTGTGCAACATTAATATTGAAGTCTTGTTGAAGTAAAGTTTTTTCTTGGTCAATATTAGTTTGTTCAATATTTCGACAGATTAAGTAAAAGTTGCATTCTAATTCATCTTTGAATAAATAAATTTTACAATCTTCTGCGTACTCTTTCATTGTTTTAAAAGACAATTCACCGCTAGACTTTAATTCAAATTTTTGTAGTAATAAGTATAATGTTTTTCTTGGTAAAAACCTTGGTCCAGGTATTTTTTTAATTAAATGCCAGTATCTTTTGAAAAGAAAAACTAAAGCATTTCGCTCTTCAAATAACGAGGAAAAATCTCTTTTTTCACACAATGCTAACCAACTTTGGTTATTTAACTCTATCAAAATATTTTCCTCGAATTTATCTCCATCATTTTCAGACCAAATTTGTGCATACTGAAATAGATCATAATTACATTTAGATAAATCCTCTTCTGATAAATTCTTTTGGTCAGTATTAATAATTTTTTGTGCTAGTTCTAATACTTCTTTTTGGACTAATTCTTGAATATGTTTTGTTAAAATATTAATGTCTTGATCTGCCGGACGAGGCACTTCTGAAACAAATTCGCAAGATATTCGTTTCTTTTCAAATATTGCAAGTTCGAGCTCGCTATGTGGCGGAATTTTACTGACAAGGTTCATAATTTTATAATCTGAAAATTTACCTTTAATTTTTGCCATCACACAACGATCGCTGTTGCTAGCCCAATAAAGGTATCCCTCATAATCGCCAGATTCATTTGTTTTATCTAAACCATTATGACTTGTTAGCCATTTTTTCACCTTAAATGAGTATAAAAAATCCTTATAATAATCTGCTTGCAAATACTTAGGTGGTTCTCCATTTCCACATACCCATGTGATATAATCTGATGCTTCTAGGATATAAAAATCATCATTTTTTGCGCGGAAAAAATACCAAGTTGTATCTGGATCAACCACATGAAAACCTATAAAACTTACCTTATTATGTATCCGATAATATTTAATAATTTTCATCAGTTCTTTTTGCTGAATTTCCATAACATTTCTCTATTGCTTTCTATTTGCTTCTTTACATTATCTTAGCATAATAGAATTTCATATTTGAAGTAAGTTAATTTGTTTATTTTTTAAATAGTTTTATTTTTAATTCATTAAACATACTAAAGCATCACACGGCATTTTTAAATGCTATAATCACTCTAAAAGGAGAAATAATGTCAGTTGAACTTCGTCCATGGACTAATCAAGATTATGAAGAATTAGTTCACCTCTGTAACCATATAGATCGCACTTATCTAAGTGATACTATCCCAAATCCATATCATCTTGAGGATGCCAAAGAATATATTGCAATGGCTAATCAGAGTGAAAGAGAAACTGGAATTTATCGTGCTATTCTTAATAACGGAAAAATAGTTGGTAATATATCAGTTGTTAAGAAGAAAGATATCCGACAAAAAGACTCTGAATTAGGTTATTATCTAGATAAAGATTTTTGTTCTCGAGGTATTATGACCGAAGCCGTTCGACAAATTTTGCTACTTTCTTTCAAGCAACTAGACATTGTTCGTATTTCAGCATACACTTTTGTCGAGAATATTGCTTCTCAACGAGTTTTAGAGAAAAATGGTTTTATTCGAGAAGGTATCGCTAAAAACTCCTTCTTTAAAAATAACCAGATTTACGACGAATTTCTTTTTGGAAAATTAAAAGAAGGAGCTAAATAATGCCAAAAACCAGAATTGTTTTTCCGGAGTTTACCAATCCTTATATTCAAGAAGCTATTAAGATCGCTAAAGAAAGATTTCCCAATTTCGAATCTATTGGTGCTGATAATTTAGAGCATGCCGCTGCTGCCGTTAAAACTGGTGTCGCCGATGCTATGATTGCGGGTATTGATTATACTTCTCGCGATGTTATTTTAGTTTCTCGCGATATTATTGGGGTCAAAAATCCACGTTCTTTAGAAAAACCAACCTTCTCTGCTAGTTTTATTTTTACAAAGCCAGATAAAAGTAGCCCCATCGGGCGTTCAGTTTTTATTTTAGGTGATGCCGCCGCTTGCAAACATCCGAATTTTGATCAACTTTACGATATTACTCTTCAAACTACAGACACTGCTACTAAATATTTCGACTATCTAAAGCAAAAAGCAAAAGATGATAACCTCAAAGACCCTATTTTATCTGATGCTCGCGTTGAGACTCTTAATTCTCAAGAAACTCCAGTAAAAAACCTAGAAGACTATCTTACTCCTCGTGTAGCCTTACTTAGTTTCTCTACTCTCGGTTCTGGAGGTAAAGATGAAACTATCTCTCTTGAACAGGCAGTTGTCGCCAAGGTTCAAGAAAACCACCCCAATCTCCTCATTGACGGCGAGTTACAGCTTGATGCTGCTATCAACTCTCGCATTGGTGCTAAAAAAGCTCCAAAATCTAAAGTTGCCGGCTTCGCTAATGTTCTTATTGTCCCTGATCTGAATACCGGCAATATCCTTTACAAAGCCATGGAACAATTTGGTAATTTTACTTCCGCCGGTCCTATTCTCCAAGGATTCAATGCCCCCGTCTCCGATCTTTCTCGGGGTAGCACCGTCCTTGACATTGTTTCAGTTATCGAAGTTGAATTAGCACTTCAAGGAGCCGTAATCTTATCATGATGGCAATCTTAGAAGATTATCTCAGATTTCATCCTACGGAAGAGAGGGGGTAAATTTAGATTTTACTACCAGAAACAGGGTCAGATCTATCGAGTAATTCGCTCTCTTCAACACTTGTATCATACTCTAGATAGTATTATTATACTTTCTATAACATCTATTCCATAGAAAGGATCCTATGAAAGGTAGAATCAAATATTTCGGCACCGATGGCATTCGTCAAAAAGCAGAAGCTTTCACCCCAGGTTTTATCCAGGCTATCACCCTCGGTATTGTCCGCTATCTTGGCAACGCTCGTGAGACTGAAGATGGTATGGAACGTCCAGCTAAGGTTTTATTAGGTGGCGATACTAGGGAATCTACAGAATGGATCTTACGTTACTTTGAAGAAGCTCTTGAGACTGTTGGCATTGACCATGGCAATGTTGGTGTTCTCCCGACTCCAGCGATTAATTACGCTTTTTATGAAATGGGCTATGATCTTGCGATCGATGTTACTGCTTCTCATAATCCGGCTTCTGATAATGGTATCAAGATTTTTGAGCGTGGTGACGCAATTGGTGGGCTCGAATCTGTGATGCCAGGTGGTGTTGGTTTTCAAGGTACCGGTACTACCCCTAGCGGTAAAGATCTCTCCGCTCGTCTCAAGAAATATCCTTACGGCATTAAATTAAGTCAGGCTGGAGTTAATGCAATTGAGAATGCTCTAGAGAATGAAACTGGTTTTGACGTTGGGGTAGTTGAATTTGCCGAATATCTTCATGATGATGCTAGGAATCGCTATCTAGATCATCTTAAACAATACCTAGAGAATATTGGTCCTTCCGCCTTGTCAGAACGCAAGAAACCAGATTTTTCTGCACTTAAAATCGGCCTCGACTGTGCCAACGGTGCCACTAGTGTTACTGCCAAGGCGATTTTTGAATACTTTGGTGCCCAGGTTGAAGTTATTCACGATGATCCCACTTATGGTGAAAGAATTAATCAGAATTGCGGTAGCACTCACCTTGAAAGCCTCACACAGCTAGTCAAAGAGAAGAGCCTCGACTTTGGTGCCGCCTTTGACGGCGATGGCGATCGTTGTCTCATGGTTGATAAGGATGGTACTGTGATTGATGGCGACGATATGGTCGCCTGCATTGCTAGCTATCTTGGTCTTCCTAAAGTTGCGGTTACAATTATGGCGAATAAAGGTTTACTAAATTGGTCTAAAAATACTGGCATTGCTCTCGTGATGACCGACGTTGGCGACCAGAATGTCTCCGCTAAAATGCGCGAGGAAGGCATTTTACTCGGTGGTGAACAGAGCGGACATATTATTTTACCAGGTGAATCCATGGGAGATGGCGTCCTTACTGCCCTCGTCATGACCAAAATCTATAACGAAACTCGTAGTAAAAAACTCAACGAAGACAAACTCCTCATCAGCTACGAAGAAATGCAAAGAACCAAGTTAAATCAAGAACCTAAGGATCAGTCTAAAAAGGAAACTAAAAATTCTCCCGATCTTAACGCAAAGCAAGCAGCTGAAGTTTCCCTTTCTTCGCTTTGTTCCAGTCTCAAAAAACTCCCACAAACCATTAAAAATCAGCCAGTCAGTCATTCCCTTAAAAATGCTTTTCGTAATCATTCTAAACTCGCCGAAGAATTTATTGCTCAACAGGCTAATAAGTTAGAACCACTCGGCTGGAGTCTTAACATTCGTGCCAGTGGTACGGAAGAATTGGTTCGTATCACCATTTGGGGTGATAACCCTGAGAAAATTACTCAAAAAGCCACAAAAATTGCCTCAGATCTCCTAGAACTAGAGAATCAGTTAGATACCGAATAGTTTCCTTAATACTTGTGCTTGCTCATCCTATCTCGATCGTGTATATATAATAGTGTTAGAAATTTTTTCTATGAACTTTTTGAGGAAAGGGGGAACAGTTATGAGCTTAAGAAACCTTAGGGATCCCAAGGAAGTCAAAAGATTTTTGGACGCATGGCCAAATTGTGGTTGGTCTGCTCAGGATAGGATAGATACTCTGAGTAGAATTTTAAATCTCTATGATGAATGGAGTTTAAATGCCATGGGGTACTCCAAAGCGCAGATTAAGGGCTATATCAAGGCAGCCAAAAGATAAAGTCTGCACATAATTAAGATTAAGTATCTTATCCTTTATAGTCTACGATTTTATTTTAGTTAGGTAGTATGATTCATACTACCTTTTTCATACCTAGTCGTAATGAGCTAGGAATATAATACTATATCCCAAATCTTATTTTCTGTTTGACGCTTAATTAGTTTGCTGTTATATATTTACTATGATCGAAGTAATAAAATTATCTGAATATAATGAACGTATTTCCAGTAGAATTCGTACACTCCTTATTCAGCTCTCTCGTAGCGGCAAAGATAAGGGTGAAATTCCCCGCGAATGGTTTGAACAGATTATCTCTTCTCCTTGGCATGATTTACTTCTGGCAATTGAGGTAATTAATCAGGATGAGTTTTTAAAAAATCCATCAGAAAAAGATACTCCAGAAAAAGAACAAGACACCATGTTTTCAGCCGATCAAATCCTCGGCATGGCTACCGTTTCTGCTATTTTTGGCGCCGGCATTGGTAGAAATGCCTATCTTGAGGACTTTGTGGTGGATAATGCTGTTCGCGGTAAAGGTATTGGTGGTCTACTCTTTCAAGCCTATGAAGATTGGGCGAAAGAAAAAGGTTGTCAAAATCTTGAATTCACTTGTGGTCATGGACGTGAAACCGCTCAAGCTTTTTATAAGAGTCATGGTGCTGAAATCTATAACACCAACTTCTTCCGCAAAAAACTCAACTAGAAAATTTAATCAGTTATAATATAATCATGAATATCTATATTTCTGGTATCTCCGGCACCGGTATGGGTCCGCTCGCCCTCATGGCTAAGAATGCCGGATACAATGTTTTTGGTTCAGATCAAAACCGTGGGGCTATCTCTGATGAATTAGATCAAGCAAACATCCCTTTTGAAGTTGGTAATCAGGACGGCTCTTTTCTTAAGCAAATTCATGAATCTCATCATCTTGACTGGTTTGTCTATACTTCCGCTCTTCCCGAAGATCATCCTGAATTAAAACTCGCTAAATCCCTTGGTCTTAAAATCTCGAAGCGTGATGAGTTGACTTCTTATCTTGTAAAAATCCTCGGTCTTAAAATGGTTGCCATTGCTGGCACTCACGGTAAAACCACCACAACGGCCATGTTAATTTGGGTCACACAAAAACTTCAGCTCCCTGCCGCCTATATTGTGGGCTCCACTCTCAGTTTTGCTCCATCCGGTTCTTACCATCCAAATGACCAATATTTTATTTATGAAGCCGACGAATATGATCGTAACTTCTTGCATTACGAGCCTTGGCTTTCTCTTATTACTTTTGTTTCTTATGATCATCCTGATATCTATTCTTCCGAGGATGATTATCATCAGGCTTTCCTTCAATTTGAAAAACAAAGTCAATCCCTAATTTTCGCCAGTCCAGCTGCTACTCCTCCAAATCTTTCAATTCTTTCAGGTCATCCTCTTCAAGTTCTTAATATCCCAGATCCGTGCTTCACTCTTGCTGGCTCTGCTCGCCGTGAAGATGCTAATCTTGTCTTTCATGCTATCAGACAGATCCTTGCAGATCAGTCTGATCATAGTCAAATTTCTGATCAGCAAATCTTGGATATTCTTAATCAATTTCCCGGCGTTGGTCGTCGTTTTGAACGTCTAAAAGATGGTCTCTATTCTGATTACGCCCATCACCCTGAAGAAATTAAGGCCACCGTTGAGATTGCTAGAGAAGAAGCAGAAAAACTTGGTAAAACCGGTGTAGTCGTAGTATACGAGCCACATCAGAACACTCGTCAACACGAAGTTTTCCACCTTTATAAAAATGTTTTTCAAGGCGTCGATCATCTTTTCTGGCTGCCAACTTATCTTACTCGTGAAAATCAATCTTTAAAGATCTTCACACCTTCTGATTTTATAAAAACCCTAGATAATCAAGTGGCTGCTATCTCTGCCGAATTAAATGAAGACTTAAAATCAAAACTTAAAGACCTGTATCAGCAAAATTACTTGATCATTTTAATGTCCGCTGGACCTGCCGATCAATGGTTTCGTGACGAACTTTTGCCAGACTTAAACTAATCAGTTTTCCTGTTATGCTATAATTAAAGCGTCTATGGGTGGTTTTATCAAAAAGGAGCATCAGGAGGAGAAACACCGTTTTTCTCAGCTTTTTAAGCAAATCAAAACTTGGCAACTTCTTTTAACTCTTATTCCACTTCTTTTTTTGACTGCTACTTTTCTGCGTTTTGATCATCTCAAAATGCACGAATTAAAAGCCAAGGTGTTGCAAGCCGATCAGGGAAAAACCACGGATGGTAAGGAAATTACTTCACAAGAGGAAATTGATAATAATCTCAAAAATGCACTGACGGAATTAAAGCAATATACTAATAATCATATTGTGATTAATTTTATTGAGAAGAATGGTCATAATGTTCTCACCTTTGGTACTGGTCCTTTCTATTTAGAAAATCAATACAATCGTAAGGCTACTGCTGCCCTTGCCGAAGCTGAAAATAAGCTTAAAGAAACTGGAGATAATAATCCCAATGGCAATATTTTTGCGAAAGCTATGGAGACCTGTAAGCCACAAGCTATTGCCCATGGTTGGGCCTGGAATAGTCCGGGATATCTAAATTGTATGACCGGTATTATTAATAGCTACCCCTCTACTGATCGTATTACCACCTCGCTTACCGCCAATATCCCCCCCACTTCCCTCTATCGCTACGACTTCTCTTCCCCTATCTGGGCACCTGATCTTGCCGGTTTTTCAATTCTTCTCTGCCTTCTAGTCGCTATTCTTATTTTGTTTCGCTTAATTGGTTTTCTTATCCTCCGTATTGCTATTATTTTTATCAAATAGAACATAAGAGCTTTCACCTCTATAAAATCTCTTAAAACCTCTTGACAGATTACCCACCCTACCATAAGATAAGATTATATCAATTAAAGGAGGAAAAATGGCCTACAGTCACACTAACAGTAAAGGCATCACCTATTATCTACATAAATCTGAGGTTACCCTCCGCGGTGGCAAGCCTCAGACTATTTATTTCTTCACTAAAACTGAGAACAATCCAAAAGGTACTCCAGTTGATCTCCCTGAAGATCGTGTTGTCAATGAAAACCCACGCAACGGCTTCCTTACTCTTTCTAAGAAGAAATAGTTTGTAGCATAAGAGATTATCTATTTTAGATATCTCTAAATATCGTAAGTGATAAATAATAAAATACCAGGTTTTTCCTGGTATTTTTTGTGATATAAAAGTTTTTTCAATAAAAAAGGACCGGCAATAACCGATCCTAACGAGAATAGTTTAGAACTATGTTTTATCACCCCCTTTTTAAATCATACTTTAGACAGCATATCCAGCAGCTCGTATATAGTTTGCGAGCTAGACCAGGCCCAGCCGTCCCATTCTTCACCAGAATTCAACGGACTACCATTATGGGCTAACCATACCGGATGGCAGCTGTCTATAAAACCGTTATTGTAACGGTACTGAATCTTCAAGGTCCACCCGTTACGTGAAAACTCCTGTTGCACGACATTATAGTCGCCACCACTCGCCTTCCAGTTCTTAGTTGTCACGGTGAAACCAGAGTTCTTCGCAGAACTCTCTAGAGCATCCGCTAGCTGCATCATATAACCGCTGTATTGCTTGCGGTTATCTTCCTGCATATGCGCGTCGGTCACCCTTTTAGTCTCAGTCATGACTACTTTTTCCTTTTCTGCCGCCGGTTGCACCTGGTTATTTGTATTGCAATTTTTATTACAATTGTAATCACAAGTACAGTTGCAGGTACAACTGCATTTGCAGCAGCCGCAATTTGTTGCTGCCTTTGCATTAGACGGCATTGAGAACAAAACAACAAGCATGATCGCTATTGCGATCTTTAACATTCTTTTTAACATAGTCATTTATCCTCCTTTTAAAAAACTATGTTGTGGCCCCCACACTATTATGGTTATTAAAGCCACCTCTACATCGGTGCTATTATAACATTTTTCTTATGAAATGTAAATATAACCGTATTAACTCAGGACTCACTGCCCCCTATTACTTCCAAACAAAAATTCCAGCCATTGTTCAAAGTTTGAAAGTTTTCTTGCCTCAATCCTTTCGTCTAGAGTCAATTTTGGGTGTTTATTTTTAGCAATTTCGCTATTGTTTGGCAAATCGACCATTACTTCGCCCGGTAACTGTTTTCCGAGTAACTTTCTTGCTTCCAATTCTTGGTATTCTTCAGAAGCATAATACTGGTTTTCTAGCTTTGTCTTATTCACGTCTAGTTGCAACAATTCCATTTCAGTTTGTTTTGCATTCATCTGCTGTTGCAACTCCCAGTTTTTTGCAATTGAACCAACTGAAGCAATTAGTAATACTGAGAAAAGAAAGGGAATTGATAATAATAAGATATTATTAAAATTCAAAACTTCCGTCTTGACCCAAAAACGTAAACGATTAATTCGAATTCGTAGTTGTTCTTTTTTTGAACGCACACCCATATATACTTTATTATAACAGTTTGTGGTAGAATTATAACACCTGGGGGCGTAGCTCAGGGGTTAGAGCAGGCGGCTCATAACCGCTTGGTCGTTGGTTCGAGCCCAACCGCCCCCACCAAATTTTACTTCGGCATCACGCCGATTTTTTATCAGACAACACATTTTTTCTTGTGTTTTTCATTTCCGCAGTCTATAATCATAAGTGTTATGGATAGTTCCAACAACGATCAAGTCTTTCATAGTAGTGACATAGCAAAACAAACTCTTGCAGGCTCCGCCGTTGATCCATTCACTCTCACTGATAAAGAAAAAAAACGTCAAGAAAAACTGGCAGAACAGCAGAAAAAACGCGCGCAAAAAAAAGCCCAAAGAGCTGCAAAAAAAGCTGAACGCGCTGCTAAGTTTGCTGCTTTTCGAGGCCGTCTTGGGTATTGGCGAAAAAGTCATCCCCTTGCCTTCATTCTTTCCGCCACTGGTCTTTCAGTTCTAACTATAGCTATTCTTTTTGTTACTAGTTGGCTTATTGTTTCGAATCTTACTCGCAGTAATACGCCAGCTAAAATTACTAACAATGTTGACCCCACCGATTATATTTCTGTAAATTGTAACTGCGCCAAAGGTTCCAAAGCCTATAATGAATTAAAAGAAGATTATGAATTAGCAAAGGAACGTGAACGAGAAGTCTTGAGTAGTTTTGATGCAAAGACTGCAACTCCTCTCCAGACTATCACCTTCGTCGAAACCGTTATTGGTTCAAATTATTTGAAAGATGCATATGATTCGGCTGGTAATCTGAATGTAACTAAGGCACTTGATAATGTTAATCAACGCATTGAAGCTGCTAATATCACCGATGAGGACCAGAAAGCTCTTCTCGAGCTCTATTCTCTTAATATCTATAATAAGGCTAAGCAATATAATCAGGTCCTAGAAAAACTCTATAGTTATGCCCCCAGCAATATGTATAACAGCGGTAAATATCTATATTATAGTGTTGCCTATGACGCTTATCGTGGCTTAGGCTATGAGGAGAAAGCCAAAAATGCTTCTGATAATATTAACTCCATACCATATGGCGAAGGTTCTCTCTAGTCTATAAAATCTCTTAAAACCTATCTGAGTTTATGGTCAAACTCAAAACGCTCATGTATAATAAAAGTATGCAAAAAATGCGTTATCGTTCTGGCTTCACTGTTATTGAAGTAATATTAGTGTTAGCCATCTCCACCGCTCTTGCCATGGCTATCCTGAGTACTATCACTGGTAATATCCACCGACAACGTTTCTTGGATTCTTATACCGATCTTGCTAACTATCTGCGTAGTGCCTATTCTTCTACTGTGAACGTTCAAAACCCCAGACTTTTTACTGAAGAAAGTGGTTTTTCCTGTACCATTAATTCCATTTGGGATGAAAATGGCCGTCTTAGCACTAATACTGATACTGATAATTATCCCGGTCGCAGTCGTTGTGCTATTTATGGTAAACTTATTACTTTTGGCGAGAATGATCCCATAACCGGTACTCCTACTACCAAGGTTCATATGTACGATATCATCGGACGTGTCTATACTGGACAAATGAATATCGAAAATTCTACTGGCGATAATGCTATCAACTCCCTAAAGGCCGTTGCGGCCAATGTTGTTACTCTAAGAAGTACTCCCAATTCTTGCCGTGTTCATTTTGCTGGTCAAGAGTCTTCGTATACTCCTCAATGGCAGGCCAGGATCGAGCAAACTTCTGATCAACAGCTTCTACGTGGTGCTATCATGATTATTAGGTCTCCTGTTTCAGGTACAGTTCATACCTATACTTATGACCAGCCAGGCCAAACTTTTGATGTTGCTCAGCTGATTGAAACCCTTAATCATAATGCTCCTGCACAGTCTTGTGAAACAGCCAGTCTTGAACAGTATCGTCCATATGCAAATAACGCTCTTCTCTATGGCGCTCTCGGCGAAGTATCTTCCGGTTTATCGATTCTGCAATACGAATTAAAAAATTCTAAGATGCAAAATAAACAGGATTTTACTCTTTGTGTATCCTCTGATGATATTCCACTTGCTCCCAAGAGGCGCCGTCCGATTCGTATCAAAGCCGATGGAAATAATTCTTCTGCTGTCCAGCTAGTCGACATAGATAGTAATGATAATCCTTGTCAATAATGGCGTATAATGGTAATGCATATGTTTAAATCTCTAATACGATTCAAGAATTCATCTAAGATCCGAAAACAGGTGACTCCAGCCCCCCTATCTCGTCAACTTAATCGTCGCGGTGATACTATTATTGAAATCATTTTCTGCTTTACAATTTTTTCTATTATCACTATTACTTCAATTAGCTTAATGAATCGTAATCTATCTCTTATTCAAGGTACTCTTGAGGTTTCTATGGCAAGAAACGAAATTGAAGCTCAGGCTGAAGCTATAAGGTTTATTCATAACTCCTATCTTTCTGAGCGTGAACTTGTGCGCGATCAAAATATTGATCCTTCAAAATGGCAGGAATATCGTGACCTTTGGCAACGTCTTGCGAGTGTCCAGAATGGTCTTAATAATAACCCAGTAAAGATCTCTAAATATAACGAACAAAATTGCGCGCAATATTATAATCCTGTAAATAACGCCGGCGCAGTTCATAATATTTTTACTGACAAGGCTTTTATTATTAATACCAGAAAACTTGATCCCAGAAATCCTGAGTCTACAATTGTTTCTGCTAAAGATCATCAATCTCTTTTTCAAGAAACCTCTCTTTATCCTCGTCTTATTTTTTCTAATTCTTCACAGGTTGGCGCTTCTAGTGGTACAGATAGCTCTGTCAATCTCAACGAATCAAACTCGGGTAGTAATTTATACCTCACTCCGGCTTTTATGACTCCATATAAGATTGAAGGTATTTGGGTAATTGGTACACGTGATGTTACGACCTTTAATAACCCTGAAGCTGTTGATGATGCTAGCCTTGATCAGCAATCTCCGGAATTTTATGATTTTCATATTCGCACTTGTTGGTATGGACCAAGTCGCAATATGCCTTCAATTATTAGCACGATCATTCGATTATATAATCCGGAGATTATTAAAAAGGATTAATATGCACAAATTATTCAAAAAACTTTTGAAAAAGAATAGAACCGCCCAAGGCTTTACTATTATGGAACTATCTCTCGGCCTAGCTTTTGTTTCAGCTCTCCTTATTATGGTTACAGTTATTACGTTGCATATTTCCACTACGTATCACAAGGGTTTAGTTATTCGCGCTGTTAATTCTACTGGCCGTTTACTAGTTGATGATTTTTCTCGTACCATTGCCGCTGCTCCCGCTAGGTCACTCTCTGATATCTGTCGCGCTGAATACGCTTCCGATAGAAGTGAGATGCAAAAATGCCTGAGTGATAACGCAAGAATGTATGTTTATCAGCAAAATTATGGTACGGTTCGACTCAGATCCACAGGCGCATTATTGCAGAACGTTCCAACTAATGGTGTTTTCTGTACTGGACGTCATAGTTATCTTTGGAACACCGGCTATGTTTTAAATAATGATGATTATGAATTAGTTTCTGGCAGTGCTGCCACTTTTAATGATGGACAAAATCCTGAGAAGAAGAACTTTAAGTTGCTAAAAGTCGAAGATAATAATCGTGAGTTATGCTATCAGCATTCTCTTATGCATACTACTTCGACAGCTCAATATGATTTTGACCATGCGAGAAACAATTTTCATTTAAAAGGTTCTATCTCTACTGAGCTTCTTGAACAATCGGATGATCGCCTTGTCCTTTATGATTTTGTAATCTTTCCAGTTACACAGCACTCCACTACTCTTCATTCCTTTTACTCGGGCACTTTTATTCTGGCTACTGAGCGTGGTAGCATTGATATTACTGGTGTTGGCGAATTTTGCAAGGCCCCACCTTCAGATGGATTTTCTACCGACTTTACCTACTGTGCGATCAATAAATTTAACTTTGCGGCAAGGTCTACCGGCCAAAATAGAAAGGGCGAATAATGAAGTTATTTTTTAAGCATAAAAATCAGAATCATGGAACCAAAACCAAAAAAGGTGCCACTTCTATGATTGTAACGGTTTTTACTATTATCCTCTTTAGTATCATTACTCTAGCTTTTACTAGACTTATCCTTTCTGAAGTCAATCAAACCACTAACACTAATTTGTCCAAATCAGCCTATGATTCAGCTCTTGCTGGTGTTGAAGATGCTAAGATTGCTCTATTAAAATATCATGACTGTCTTAATAAGGGCTACACTATAAATTCAGGGAATACCTGTAGCAAAATTATTGCCGCCATGCAGGACGGAGTTCGTCGTCAGGATTGCAGTACTGTCTCTAATGTTCTTGGTCGTACTATTGACGAACAACATGGTGTCACTATCCAGGAAGTCAAGAACTCTAGTCATGATGGTGGTTCAGCAGCCTCAAAACTACAAGCTTATACCTGTGTCACGATTCAAGAAGATTTAGCCGATTACCGTTCGACGCTTAGTTCCGACACTCGTACTCGCATCGTTCCGCTTCGTACTGACCAGATCAAGGACCTTAAATATATTAATATAAAATGGTTTTCTGATACTAATTACATCACCCAACAACGTAGCGGTAGTGCTATTAAATGGGATCGAAATGACGGTCTTTTACCAAGTGGTCAACATTCCATGTCTCCACCTTTCATTTCTGCCGCTTTCTTCCAATCTGATCGCAATTTTAATCTTGGCGAATTTAATATTGCAAGCAGCGAAAATAGCACTAATCGCGCCATGCTTTTCTTAAAACCTACTAATGACGGAAAAGGGCGTAATGATTTTTCGGCTACTGAAGTCGCAGAGACCTTTGATAAAAGTGGCAACCATCTCTTTACGGTCAACTGTCAGGAAAGTAGTTTCTTCTGTTCCGCCACTTTTGAAGTACCTAATACATATCGCGGTAGTACAGATCGTAATCCTGCCACCACATTCCTTCTCCTTACTCTACCTTATGGTGCGCCTGAAACTGATTTTTCTGTCTCGCTCTATAATTCAAAACACGAGTCAATCAACTTTACTGGTGTGCAAGCGCGTGTTGATTCTACTGGACGCGCCAATGACCTCTATCGACGTGTTGAAAGTCGCGTAGAGCTTGTTGATACTTATTTTCCATATCCAGAATTTGCCATTCAACTTAATGACAATAAAAATAACACCACCAAGAAAACATTTTATACCACCATTGACTGTTGGGCCGCCATTGATGGGACGATGGACCAATGCTCTAATTATAATGAAAGTTCCAGTTATAGTCGTTTTTAACAAAGTAGTAACAGACTCAGTCCTGTTACTATAAATTCTTTAAAACACAAAAAAGAGCATCACATGCTCTCCTATAATCTTTACTTTAATATGGTGGCGGGGGTTGGATTTGAACCAACGACCTTTTGGTTATGAGCCAAACGAGCTACCAGGCTGCTCTACCCCGCGATAGAACAACCTAATTATAGATTTTCTCCCTTCAGTTGTCAACCCTAAAGTCTTATCTGTTAAAACCTAGAGTAGTTTTCTAGCTGTTACTCGTACTGCTTCCGCTAAACTCATTCCCACGTGTGGTGCTGCTGCAATATCAATAACTGTCAATCCGTTGCGCATGGCTAAACTAATTTCTTGAATTAATATTTCAGCATTCGGCGCCACGATTGTTGCCCCTAAAATCTTTTTCTCACGGTTACAAATAATTTTGACAAAACCATCTTCAGCACTTGGACTCCAGGTCGCCTCTTTTTGCGTCAAACCAGAAATTGCAGTAGTATATTTTAATCCCATCGCATTACATTGATCTTCAGTCGCCCCCACACTTGCTACTTTTGGGTAAGTATTGGTCATTCTTACGAAACCATTACCCTCGGCAATCGTCTTTAATCTACTGTTAAACGCCACCGATGCCGCAATTGCCCCTTCGTAGGTATCTTTCTCATAAGAGCTAAATGGATTATCACTAATTCGTTTGTTATCCTTTACTGTTGCTACTCCTCCTGCCGCAAAAATATTTTTATTAGAAGTTTGCATCTGATTAGAGACCAAAATTCCTTCTGTATTATATTTTACATTTGCATTCTCAAGGCCAAGATCGGTTTCTGGTTTTTGGCCAGTTGCAAGAACTACACATTCTACTCTCACAGATTTCTTCTGTCCACCGCGAAGTAAGGATGCCTTAACTACCTTAGCTTTTCTTCCTGTCGACAAGGTCTGAACTCCGTCATTTTCGAGACCTATTACTTTCGTCTCGGTTAAGATCTTTATTTTTTTCTTCTGGTCAAATTTGGCTTCGATTATTTTCGATGCTTCTACGTCTTCTTTTGGTAAAATTCGATCATTCATTTCGACTAAGATTACCGAACTACCAAGGTTCGCTAAAAATTCACTCGCTTCCACGCCACTTTGTCCGGCTCCCACTACTAGGGTTACTTTAGGAATACGTGGTAGACCTAAATACAGCTCTGCTGGTGTTACAAAACCAGTCTCCTCGAGCCCCGTAATTTCACCCGTATTTAAAGTAGTGCCACTCGCAATCAAAAATTTCCTTGCGGTAATTGTTCTTTCATCTATTGCCACATCAATCGGAGAAATGAATCTAGCAGTACTTTTAATAATTTCAATTTTTGCTTCATCTAATTCTTTTTGTCTTACTGCAATAAAGTCTTCTGTCTTGTTCTGGACTTCACTATACATTGAGGGAAGATTAATCTTTAATTGATCTGAATTTAAGCCCACATTTGATCCCTCACGTGCTTGATTGAGCAGTTGTGATATTCTCCCAGCCATCAATTGAGTAAAAGAACAGAGTGTACTCCTCCCTCCAATCAGGTCTTTTTCAATGATCGCTACTTTTTTCTTTGTTGCCACCGCCATCATTGCTCCCGCGATACCGGCTGCACCACCCCCAATCACCACTAAATCATAATCGAATTTTCTCATATTATTTTATTCCTTTCCCCTAAAATAAATGCCAGATCTTTGTTGTATTTTTTTACCTCCGCCATAATTTGGCGATCAAGATCAGATTGTGTTATAGTCGGCTTGTTCGTAATCCACTGTTTAATTTTCTTTGCCACTTGAGTGGCAATCAGTTCTGCTGCTCCTTGCTCAAGTTTTAATACCTTAGCTTCGTGTTTTAAATCTTCAACTAATTGCTCTTCGGAAAATTCTAACTCTCGAGTTTTGTTTTTTTTCGTTAACCTCATCTAATTGCCTATCTCTCTCATCTTATTTTTGAATAATCCTAAATGCTAATAGAAAAACTGCCAATGTAACAAAAAACGTCCCTGAAAGGATTTTTAAGAAGTTTTTATTCTTCAGGCGCCATTTTTGAATTTCGACCACCGTCTTACCATGTCTTACTGCTAATCTTAGGACTATCAGTGGTAATAGCGCAATCAAGACATAAATAATAAACATCGATATCTGTAAAGACATGGGCAATTTTAGTAAGCTGTCCGCTGCAATCATCATCAATACGATAAAAAATGGTGTTTCCGCAAAACTTGCTAATAGCCCTAATGCAAATGCCTCGATATTACTATCAGTCTGTTTTGCGCGTCTCACAATATATTTTGCGATTGGTTTAGGGAGCCATAATTCGGTAGATCTTCCGGTGCGATAGTAAAACAGCCAAATACAAAGAGTTAGGGCTACCAATATTCCGGTTAGTATTACGAGGCAGATCGTCGAAAGATTTGCCTCAAAAAAGAGAAAAATAAAATAAGCTGTTGATGCCAAACTGGTTAATATAAGGAAGAATGCACCAAAGACATAATTAGAAACCAAGAATTTAGTACGTTTTTTAACGTGTTTACCAAGACTCTCATGATAAAGCAGTAACAAAGATCCAAGATTCATCTGTAAAGTGGCGTGCGCTAAAGCGGCTAAAATAATCACGCCGATCGCCGAGAATATTGTAAGACCTTCCATGCTTAAATTATAACATATCTTGCTTATGCTAGATTATATCTTGCTTGTGCTAAAACATAAAAATTATTTTTTCTATCTATTATAAAAAATACTATTTTGTTTATGCTTGCTAAAAAATTGTTCACGCCCTACATTTGGCCCAATAGAAGTTAAATGAGGTAATACTATGCAAAAAACACCCTGTCCCCTGCATCAAAATTTAAGTTCGGTGGAAAAACATTTAAAACGAAGAACGTCTGGCTCTGATTACTCTTTCAGCCGACAGCTAATTTATCCTTCTAGTTTTGAATCTGACCAGCTCCGTAGTAAGATACCATACAAACGCAAATATAAATTTAAATATTTGATATATTCGGTTCTCCTACTTTTGAATTTCTGTCTATTTGTCATTGCTCCATCCTCTCATGCTGCCAGTAAACCTTCTGACGCTAAAGGAAAAAATATCATAAAAGAGGAAAAGACTTGTCCAAAAGGACAGTATTTAAATCCAGACACTAAGCGTTGTAAGAAATTTCCGCCACAAAAATTCAAGACCTGCAAACCAGGATATTTTCTTAATATGAAAACCAATCGCTGTAATAAGATATCACATTCGCGTCCAAAAACAGGTTCAGCATCACCTTCTTCACCAACCATTCAGAATCCTCAGCAACCAAAAACGTCTAACAACCAAACTTCTACTAAGGAAAATAAAAAGACCTGCAAACCAGGATATTTTCTTAATAAAATAACCGGTCGTTGCAATAAAGAACGTACACAAACGCCTAAAACTTGTCCTGCTGGTTTCTTCCTCAATAAAGTCACAAATCGCTGTAATAAGAACCAGGCTGAGCCTGAAAAGAAACCTTGTAAGGCTGATCAGTATCGTAACCCAAAAACCGGTCGTTGTCATAAAATCGCCGCTCCTACCACTCCTAAAACCTGTCCTGTCGGTAAAACTTTGAATCCAGTCACAAATCGTTGTAAAGGGGAAGCAAAGCCAAACGAAATTAAACCTTGTAAAGAAGGCTATGAACGAAACGAAACTACTCATCGATGCCGTAAAATTCACCAGAATACTGGTGCGACTAATCCAGTTGAAGTTCCTAAATTAGGTGATAATAAAGAGAATCAGAAAAAAGATTTTAAGGGTACTGCGGCAGTCGCTGGTTCCGCCGCAGTAGGTTTTGGCATAGCAATCTTTCAGTTTAAAAATGAGATCTTTGTAATTATTCGCAAGATCTTTTTTCATAAATAAAAAATAGCATTATATTTTCGCTTATGATTCAATATAAATTAATTAAATAAACAATTTATCTCTGTTAATTTCTCTAAAAATCTTTAATTAGCAGTCTTGACATGAGAGTGCTAATGGATTATACTCATAGTATCTTAGCAATAAAAAACGAAGAGCACTAATAAATAAAAGGAGTAATTAATGAGTAAAATTATTGGAATTGACCTTGGTACAACGAACTCTGCTTTCGCGTACATGGTCGCAGGAAAACCAGAAGTAATAACTAATGCTGAGGGTGACCGCACTACTCCATCAGTTGTTGCAGTTACTAAGAAAGGCGAACGCCTTGTTGGTAAAGTCGCTCAGCGTCAGCGTGTGACTAATCCAAAAAATACTATTTATGGTATCAAGCGTTTAATTGGACGTAAATTTGAAGATAAAGAAGTTCAAAGGGATCTTGATATTATGCCATACAAGATCGTCAAGAAGGGTGATGGCGTAGCAGTCGAGATGGATGGTAAAGAATACACTCCAGAAGAAGTTTCTGCCATGATTCTTTCTAAGATCAAAGCTGATGCTGAAGCTTTTCTTGGCGAGAAAGTTACCGAAGCTATCATCACCGTCCCTGCCTATTTCGACGATTCTCAGCGTCAGGCTACCAAAGATGCCGGTAAAATTGCTGGTCTTGAAGTCAAGCGTATTATCAATGAACCTACCGCTGCTGCCTTAGCTTATGGCCTTGAGAAAAAGAACGAGGAAAAGATTGTTGTCTTCGACCTTGGTGGTGGTACTTTCGATGTTTCTATTCTTGAACTTGGTGACGGGGTCTTTGAAGTAAAATCCACTAACGGTGATACTCATCTTGGTGGTGAAGATTTTGATAACGTCATTGTCAACTTCCTCTGTGATCAGTTTAAAGACGAATCTGGCATTGACATCAAAAATGATGCCGCCGCCATGCAACGTGTTAAGGATGAAGCTGAGAAGGCTAAGAAGGAGCTATCATCAGCCAAAGAAACTGAAATCAACCTCCCATTCCTTTCTGCCGATGCTGATGGTCCAAAACACTTTGAATACACTCTTACCCGTTCAAAGATGGAAGAGCTAGTTGCACCACTTCTTGATCGACTTGCAGGACCAGTTGAAAAAGCCTTAAAAGATGCAAAATTACAGACTTCCGACATCAACGAAGTTGTTATGGTCGGTGGTATGACTCGTATGCCAGCCGTTGTTGAAAAGGTAAAAACTCTCTTTGGCAAAGAGCCAATGCAGGGCGTCAATCCTGATGAAGTAGTGGCTGTTGGTGCTGCTATTCAAGGTGGTGTCCTTCAAGGTGATGTGAAAGACGTTCTTCTTCTGGATGTCACTCCGTTATCTCTCGGTATTGAGACTATGGGTGGTGTTTCTACTAAATTAATCGAGCGCAACACTACTATTCCAACTTCAAAATCTGAAACTTTCTCCACAGCCGCTGACAATCAGCCACAGGTTGAGATTCATGTTTTGCAAGGTGAACGTGAGATGGCTGCTGATAACAAATCTCTTGGCCGTTTCATTCTTGATGGTATCGCTCCAGCTCCACGTGGCGTCCCTCAGATTGAAGTTACCTTTAATATTGATGCCAACGGTATCTTAAATGTTACTGCACGCGACAAAGGAACTGGCAAGGAACAGAGTATTACTATTCAAAATTCTGGCAATATGTCCAAAGAAGATATTGAAAAAGCGCAAAAAGATGCTGAGCTACATGCAGATGAAGACAAGAAGAAGCGTGAAGCAATTGACGCTAGGAACAAGCTTGAACAATCAGTCTACCAGTATGAGAAAATGCCTGAAGAATACAAAGACAAAATCTCTGATGAAGATAAGGAGATTATTAAGAAAGCTGTTGAGGAAGCGAAGGAAGTTCTTAAAGATACTTCAGCCGATGTTACAAAGTATGAAGAAGCTGCTAAGGAACTTTCTAATAAAGTTATGCCAATTGGTGCAAAACTCTATCAATCAGCCTCAGCTGATTCATCCGCACAAAATAGTGATTCTGCCAAGGGTTCTTCTGACGGCGAGCCTGTTGAAGGCGAAGTTGTTGATAAATAAATCTAAACAACAATTTTAAATTCTTATTATTCATCACATGAATATTTCAGAAATACTCCGTAAGGGGTATTTCTGAATTAATATAATACATTATCTCTTTATCTATACTTATTACCTCTGATATGGTATATTTAATCCGATAAAAAGGAAAAAATTTCATGAAATCTTTATTAAAAAGGTTTTTCAATCTTTCAACGCAGCAGAGAATTAATTATCTCTTAAAAGCTATTATTAGTCTCTCAGGTGTCGTTTTTACGGTCTTTTATTTTATTGATGCCACAACTTGGCACAAGCTCCCAAGTTACTTAGTCACTATTGTACTACCTTATATTCCAGAAGTCCTTGCAAAATTAGGTTTCAAAGTTACTACAAGACTACAACTCGCTTATAATGCTTTTCTGATCATTGCGATGGTCTTAGGTATTGATCTTGATTGGTATAAAAACATCATTATCATGGGATATCCAAGCTACGATAAAATTGTTCATACTTTGAGTGGTATCTTTGCCGCTTTCGGTGCTAAAGAAATTTTGGACCATTTTTATGATGGTAAAGATATTTTAGTAAATAATAAATCTCAGCTTACTAAGACTGGCTCCTCCGGTCAATCCACTATTAAACGTAAAATATATCATTCTGGCTTTGCTTTTCTTTTTATCGTCTGTTTTGTTGTTTTTACCGCCGCTATGTGGGAATGTTTTGAATTTTCTTATGACCAATTATTTGGTGGGCATATGCAGGAGTTAAATGCTCCAGGAGTTGGAGATACTATGGGTGATATTATCTCTGCCTCTGTTGCTGGCTTTTTTACAGCTCTCTTTATAAGTAAAAAATAGTTTATGTTTAAAAAAAATACTTCTTCAGTTTCTCAAGTCTCTTCTGTAGAAACCGTTCTTCTAATTACACTCTTGAGGCAAGTATTCTCTCAGGATGTTAAAGGTGACGTTGTTGAGTTAGGTTGTTATAAAGGTGATACCTCAGTTTTATTCCAACGTGAATTACGACGAACTGAGAAACATCTTTGGCTTTATGATTCTTTTGCTGGTCTTCCCGAGAAGACTAGGGAAGATAATTCTGTCGCCGGTGACCAGTTTAAAACTGGTGAGCTCTTTGTCACGAAGCGTGAAGTAATTGAAAAATTTAAACGACAGAATCTTATACTCCCAAAGATTAAGAAAGCTTTTTTTGAAGACCTAAATCCAGAAACCGACTTGCCTGCTAAAATTTGCTTCGCCTTCCTTGATGGTGATTTGTATACTTCAATCAAAACCAGTCTCTCCCTGGTTCAGGATAAGATGCAACCTGGAGGTATCATTGTTATTCATGATTATAATAACGCAGAACTTCCTGGCTCCGGTCGTGCCGTTGATGAGTGGCTAAAAAACCATCGGCATCAAATTAAGCAATTCAAAACGCAAGAAACTCTCGCCATAATTACATTAAAATAAGAAAACAAAAAACGACCACCAGATGTCGTATTTATTATGGTCGGGGCGACAAGACTCGAACTTGCGACCTCAGCGTCCCAAACGCCGCGCGCTACCAACTGTGCCACGCCCCGCTACTGTTAAATTTACCACACTCCCCCTAAAAATGCAATGATATGATAATATAATACTATCTGTTCTTCTTAGTTTTATGGTCCAAAACCACAGACTGAGTTAAGATAAAGTAACCTATTTCGAGAAAATTAAGGAGATTAATGAACGCACAAAATTCATCTGGTAACAAACCGAAGATCAACCTCACGAAGAAAAATAAGTCTAATACCTTTAGATCAATCATCTTCACTCTACTTTCGATTATTTTTATTGCCTATTGTATCAATCTGTATGGCTCAGGCAGTGTCAAAATGAAGGAAGTTCCGCTTTCTGATGTAATTTCTCGTGCCAACGACGAACATGGTAATATTAAACGTATTACTGTTTCCGGCAATGAGCTAGAAATTACCCTCAAAGACAAGGACGTCCCAACCGAAACTTCCCGCAAGGATCCTTCAGGTACTCTCTATGAACAGGGTCTTATCAACCGTTGTACTGATAAAATTGGTGATGATCTGAAAAAATGCCAGGAAAAATATCCAGCCATTAACTATGTCGACCCAATCAATTACACTGAGATTTTTATAAATATTTTGACTATTGCTGTTCCTATTATTATTGCCGTCATTTTCTTTGGTCGTCTCCTCGGTCAGGCTCAAAACATTAACAAAGAAAATATGGGCTTCGGTAAAGCTCGTGCCAAGCTCTATGGCCCAGATAAAAAACGTGTTCTTTTTACCGATGTCGCAGGTAATGAGGCGGCCAAGCAAGATCTTTCTGAGGTTGTAGATTTTCTTAAGAACCCTAAAAAATATGAAAAACTTGGTGCTAAAATCCCTCGTGGTGTGCTTCTTGCCGGTGATCCAGGTACTGGTAAAACTCTCATGGCTCGTGCCGTAGCCGGCGAGGCTAATGTTCCTTTCTTTAGTATTTCTGGTTCTGAATTTGCTGAGATGTTTGTTGGTGTTGGCGCTTCTCGTGTTCGCGATCTCTTTAGTAAGGCTAAGAAGAATGCCCCAAGTATCATTTTCATTGATGAGATTGATGCCGTCGCGCATAAACGTGATGCTCGTGGTGGCGCCGGTCGCGAAGATGAACAGACCTTAAACCAGATCCTTGTTGAAATGGATGGTTTTGATAACGAGTCGGGCGTCATCGTGATTGCTGCCACTAACCGCGTTGATATGCTTGATAAAGCTCTACTTCGTCCAGGCCGTTTTGATCGCCACGTTGACGTCACTCTCCCTGAACGCAAAGATCGCCTTGCTATTCTAGAAGTTCACTTCAAAAATAAGCCAGCCGATAAAACCGTTGATCTCAAGGCTCTAGCTGCCAAAACTGCTGGATCTTCCGGCGCCGATCTTGCCAATATCGCCAACGAAGCCGCCATTACTGCTGCCCGTGAAGGTCACAAGGAAATTACTGGCGCCGATTTAACTGAAGCTTTTGAGCGCGTCGCTATCGGCCCTGAGCGCAAATCCAAAGTCATGAATGAACAAGAACGTAAAATTACCGCTTATCACGAAGCTGGTCATGCTGTAGTTGGTCACGTTCTTCCAGATTCTGATCCAGTTCATAAAATTACTATTATTCCTCGTGGCCACACTGGCGGTGTTACTTGGTTCCTTCCCCCTGATGATCGTAGCTATAAGAGTGTTTATGAATTAAAGGATGTTCTAGCTCGCGCCATGGGCGGTCGTATTGCTGAAAAAATTATCTTTGGCGAAGATAGCGTCACTACTGGTGCTTCTTCTGATCTTCAGCATGTTGCAGAATTGAGCAAAGAGATGATTATTCGCGAAGGTATGGGAAAGAAAACTCGTAATCTTGTCTATCCTTCCGAAGCTACTGGTTACTATACTATTAGCACTGGTAAGCCATATTCTGAAAAGACTGCTGAATTAATCGATGAAGAAATTGCTGAGTTCACCACTGAAGCCGCTAAGCGCGCCGAAGCAGTTCTAAAAGCTAATCGCAAGGTTCTTGATCGTGTTGCAAGTGCACTTCTTGAAAAAGAATCTCTTGAAGAGGAAGATCTAAAAAATATTTTCGAAGGGGCTACTTTGCCAGATGCGGCTAAACTCCACGATTAGTATTTTTAAAAGTTACTAACTACATTATTACAATCCCGTGGTGATATAAGAAAAATACCTGATTGATCAGGTATTTTTTTCTAATTTAATAAAACAATTTACATGATAAGATTATTATTTTTCAGTAAAGAAGTGACTAATCGTAATTTAATATTTGACGCTACTTCACTTACTGTACAGACCTTGTCTGCCATCACCACAATCCAACTTTCTTTATATCTTGGCATTACAATGCTGATTGGGAACATATGCGATTGAATGATATTTTTTTCAATTGCATTCAACTTGAATTCCTTCTTCGCATTGTCAAAAGCGATTAATGGGTGGAGGTAAGCGTGTGCCTTCGGCATCGCTGTCTTATCATGCCAGTCATACAAGAAGAAATCATGAAGCAATGCCCCTCTCACTAGAGAAACCTTATCAACTTTTGTCCTAAGGATATTAACTAGTGCTAGGCTCATGGCTGCCACTCCAATTGAGTGATCATAGGTGGATATATTACCATGCTGAAGAAAACGTTTTTCACGTTTCATGTTCTCTGAGTCTAGAATTTCTTTACCTAGTTCGTGAACCAGGACAAGATTATTTATTTTCACTTTGCTATTATAACATGAAAATGCTTAAAAATCTCATAAAACTCTCCGTATCCGCACTAGCGTATCGTGTATAATAAATATAAGATGAAGAAATTTCAATTTCGTTCCGTGGTTGCTATGGCAAATAGCAAGCTTAGTGTAAAATATGCCGCCATCCTACTTAGTCTTAGTACACTTATTTCCGCCCTTCTTGGCATTTTTCGAGATCGTCTTTTAAATTCATATTATCTCGATACCTATCCCACTGGTATCGATGCCTATACTGCTGCTTTTACAATCCCCGATTTCATGTTTTTTGTACTTACCTCTGGCGCTCTAGCGGTCAGTTTCATCCCCGTTTTTAATCAAAGACTAATCTCTGGTAACAAAAAATCCGCGTGGGAACTCAGTTCCTCGATTCTTAATCTAATGGCTGTTGTTACGCTTATTTCCAGTATTCTTATTATGATTTTTGCTGATCCTCTTGTTCGCTACATTGTCGGCCCAGGTCTTGATGAATCTGGTACTATCCTTGCTATTAATATGATGCGTGTTATTGCCATCAATCCCTTTCTCTTTAGTATTGCCACCGTTCTTAATTCAATTCAGCAGGCTGTTGGTCGTTTTGTCTTCTTTTCTCTCGCCCCTGCTCTCTATAATGTTGGTATTCTTATTGGTATCACCGTTTTTACCAACGGCATTAATCTTTTTGGTCTCCAGCTTTTTGAAGGTGGCATTATGGGCGTTGCTATTGGCGTTGTTTTTGGTGCCATTCTTCAGATTTTTATTAGTTTAATCGGTCTTTTTGGTCTCGGTTTTGATTATCAGTTTAAGATTTATTGGAAAAATCTTGGTTTCAAGACCGTTCTCAAACTTTTACCCGCTAGATCTCTGGATCAGGGAATCGACTATATTTATTCCATTCTTGCTACTAATCTTTCTTCTCGTATGGGTAAGGGTGCGCTTCGTTCTTTTCAGCAAGCCAACAGCCTGCATCAAATGCCAGTTAATCTTATCGGGGTTGCTATCTCCACTGCTTTTTTTCCAAAACTTACTGAAGAAACCAATAATGAAGATACCACAAAATTTGACGATGTTTTTCGTCGTGCTCTCCGTATGATTATCTGGATTTCTCTCCCAGTTTCCGTGATTGCTTATTTTGCTCGTGGCTATGTTGTTAGCTTTGTTAAAAACGGTGGTCAGCCTATCATTGCTAGTGTTTTGGGGTCGCTTGTTCTTGCCATCTTTGCCCAGTCAATCTTCCATATTGCCTCTCGTGGTTTTTATGCCAGACAGGATACCAAGACTCCTTTTGTTGTCAGCATTATTGCTGTCGGTTTTACTATGATTTTGTCGATTATTTTTAGTATCATTGGTCTGGGTCCGGATGGGCTTGGTTGGGCCCAATCTATTGGTGCTGTTCTTGAAATTTTTATTCTCCTCTTTCTTCTTCAGAAAAAATCTCGTCAAAATCTACTCAATAAAGGTTTCTGGACTGCCTTTATTCGTATGCTTATCGCCACTATTGTTACTAGTATCTCTGCTTACGTTCTTACGAAGCTATTACCACTCCGCGCCACCGACAATTCCGTTTTTGTTACTATTCCAAAATTCTTCGTTATTTCTCTTGTTTCTTTAGGAATTTATGGCGCAGCGAGTTTTCTCCTAGATTTGGAAGAAGTTCAGCCATTCTTTGAGAAACTTAATAAAATTCTCTTTCGCAACCTTCGTCCAAAAGATAAATAACTCCGGTCTCGTGATATAATCATTACCATGACAGAGCAAAACAAGAAAGTCGTTTCCGACTACAACGGCTATGATTATAAAAAAATCTTCTGGGAAGATGCAGATCGTAAATATGAAGACATGGCAGACCGCCTTGCGATCAGGCGTCTTCTTCCTCGCAAGATGGATACTTTTGTTGATATTGCCGGTGGTTATGGTCGCCTCGCCAAGGAATATCTCGATCGTGCTAAAACTGCTACCCTTTTTGATTATTCTCAAACAGAGCTTGACCAGGCAAAGGAAGAGTTTGGTAATCGTATCAATACGGTTCAGGGTGATATCTATCACACCCCATTCAAAGATAATCAATTCTCTTGCCTCTTAATGGTTCGTGCCACTCATCATTTTGCCGATCTTCCTGCCGTTATTAAGGAACTTTACCGTATTCTCGAACCAGGAGGTATTGCTGTGATTGAAGTTGCTAATAAGCGTACCCTGCCTAAAATGTTCCGCTACTGGTTTAAAAAATCTAAGATTAATCCATTTGATAAGACTCCTTCCAATCTTAAAAATATTGATAAAGACGGTTTTTATAATTATCATCCAGCCTATGTTGAAGATCTCTTCAGAAAAACTGGTTTTGAAATTGCTGATATTCTTTCCGTTTCCAACTTCAGAAGTCAAACCATGAAAAAAATCTTTAAAACTAAAACTCTTGTCAATCTAGAGAAGAAATTTCAAAAACCTCTCGCTAGTATGCGTTTTGCTCCAAGTATTTATTATAAATTAGTTAAAAAATGAAATTATTTCGCCTAAGTACTTATCGTCTTTTTTGTCCGTCTATTTTTGATCATCATAAAAAATTACAAGATCCATTTAAGATTATGGTTATGTCGGATCTGCATTTTAGTTACCAAGTAACAGATCAAAAGCTAGAAGCCATTGTCAGTCAGACTAAATTCCTCGCTCCAAAATATATCTTAATGCCGGGTGATCTTGTTGATACTTTGGATATGGTTGATGCCGAATCTGAACTTCAACGCTTTTTGAATTTTCTGAAGTCTTTAGGTGAACTCGCCACGGTGATTATTAGTTTGGGGAATCATGATATGTACCGCAAGCCCAAGGGCGGCCATCACGGTTGGCAATATGATGAAAATAACCAGCTCTTTGATCAAATTCGTCAGCTTAAGAATGTCCATCTCTTAGACAATCAAATCTATGAGGATCAATATACTTATTGTCTAGGTTACACTCAGTCCCCAGCATATTACAAATCCAAAAATGGTGTTACTGAAAATCTCCCTCAGATGATCAAAGAGTTACAGTCTCTACCAGAGAATTATCTTTATCATCTCCCACCCAAGAAGTTGAAATTCGCCCTTATTCACTCTCCCGTTTTTTTAAATAATTCAGAAATCAAATATCAACTTCGTGGATTCGATTATTTTATCTCTGGACATATGCATAATGGTATTGTCCCGCCCGTTTTTGATGAACTAATTAGTAATTCTCGTGGACTGATCTCTCCCACCAAAAAATGGGCGCCAGATAATTCTCGTAATACTCTTAAGACCTACGCTGATAAGCTCCTAGTTGTCGGTGCTCTTACGACGTTTCATGAAGCCATTAAACCGTTCAATAAATTAAACGCCTTCTTTCCGTCTTATCTAACACTCATGGAATTCACTACCAAAAAAACTTACTCCAGAAAACCTTATATCAGGCATACATATAAAAATTGGTAAAAATATCAAATAATCAAAAAAGATGATTAGTTTAATCATCTTTTTCTTTACTTAAAACAAAAACAATAATCTGGTAGCGCCAGTAGGGTTCGAACCTACGACCTTGAGCTTAGAAGTCTCCTGCTCTATCCAGCTGAGCTATGGCGCCAAGTACCTCCTCAACTATAACACAAAAAAACATGCTTTCGAGATTAAAACACTAATTTATCCCATTTTGTAATACAAAAGTCGGCAAGATTTTTGATTTGGTTAAGATCTTGTCTATTATGAGTATCTTCAATAGCTACCACCGTCGCCCCTGTTGCCTTAGCGGCGGTAATTCCCAGCAGGCTATCTTCAAACACTAACACTTTTTCAGTAGGAACTGCATAGAAATCAATTAATTTTTGATAGACTTCGGGATCTGGTTTCGGCATTCTTACATCATCCAAGGTCACAATTCGATCAAAATACTCATTTAAATTAATTTCTCTGCCGATTAATGAATTATTAGATGAAAAGAAGTTGATCTCACTGCGTTCAGAACTTGTGGCTAGTCCTATTTTGCAATTATATTTCTCTCTTATTTCTTTCATCACCTGAATTACTCCCACCTTGGGTTTAATTTGGCTTCGTATCGTTGGTAAAATCTCAAATATTTTCGCATAAATTTCTGCTAAAGATTTCTTGCCACCACCATATTTTTCATTTAATGCCATATAATATTCATCATCATAATCACTCTTAGTTTTATTCTTAATTTTATCTCGGAATTTTATGATCTCTTGTACATTCTCCCGAATCCCATATAATATTTGAATCAGCTGTTGATCGAGTTCTCTATATGATCTCAACGAATCGGCTATTACTCCATCAAAATCAAAGACAATTAGTTTATATTTTGATAAATCAATTTGTGTCGTACCTTTCATTTTATCCGGATTATATCACACGTCACATAATACTTAGCTTTGGTAAACCGTTAATTATTCTGTATTAGTAAAATATTGCGATGTATTATTCACTGAGCCCCCTTATCGATAATGATACTGTAGATGGTAACGCTGCTAATTAAAGTGAGCGAAGAAGTAAAGATATTTTTAATACGGCAATTGAGGTTATAAATAAAATTAAAAGCACAAAAAAGAGCCATCTGGCTCAAATTCATAAAATGGTGGACCGAGTCCAATCGAATTGTAACGACCTCGTATTAGACTTCTACCGCGTTAAGGGTATTATTACGGTTTTATATCCTACAAACTATATCCCCGGCCTCACTAGAAATGAAGAATACAACCCGAAGCATTAGCAACCAGGACGGCAGACAGGCCGCATTGCCAATGTTAAAGATCTCCTAAGAACTTACAATGTCAATGATAAAATTGGATCAATACTAATAAGGAGTGCGTATGGATCCAAAAGAACAACAAAACCAAGGCAAAGAATATGTAGAATGGTCAGAAGAAGCTAAGGAGAATATACTCAAGCTCATGCTAACACTAATGGAGATGGAAGAAGAACAAAAGCATATGACCGAGGAAGAAAAAGAGCGTAACGCAATTGGCTTTATCTGTGAAGATGACAAGTTCGTCTATTTTTAACTGTGGCAAAATTAAAGGCTATATGCGCCAGGTGGTATAATAAAAGTAGTAAACAAGGACTTATTTATGCCTAGACCACGCAATAAACAGGACTTATTAAAAGCTGGCGAAGAATATTACGCTAAGCTAATTGAAATGGCCGATGGAATGAGCGAGAAAGAAATGAATACTGAGTTTGATTTCTCCAATGATCCATCAAAGAAAGAACGCCATTGGGGGCGCGATAAGAATCTACGTGATATTTGGGTTCATTTATACGAATGGCACCGCATGTTACTTGAGTTCGTCGATACGAACCTAAATAAGGGCGGTAACGCACCGTTTTTACCAGAACCATATACTTGGAAGACTTATGGTGATATGAATGTCGAATACTGGAAGAAACATCAAAAAATTTCACTTGAAGACGCACGTAAAATGTTCGAGAAATCGCATAAAGATGTCATGAAACTAGCCGAAAGCCTAAGCGAAGAACAGCTATTCACCAAAGGCATGTATCCTTGGGTAGGCGGCTCTGTGCTTGGCTCATATTTCGTGAGCGTTCTCTCCTCTCATTATGATTGGGCAATGAAGAAACTCAAAGCGCATAAAAAGAATTGCGCGTAATACCGCTCTAGTGGCGCACCTCTCTAATTGAAAAGAGGTATTATGGCAAAACGCCACACATTTAAGAAAACAAAGCCCGGCGAACCAATACCGGTTACCGCCCGACAACTCGAAAGCTTTATGCTCGAGCATAACGGCAGATTTAATTCACGCGATTACGATAAGCTTGAACGTATGGAGTTAATAGAATCATCCGTTCGCGATGCGATCCACGAATTAAATACTTACTCACTAGAGACGTTGGCACAGCGCTTTGATGTGCGCCTTTTGGGGCGCGGTAAACGTGTATTTGCAAGGTTAGACACGGAAGACGACAATTGGTACCACTTTACACTTTCATACATTCCACGCGCGCTAAATAACCGTGACATGAACGATGCGATGGTACAGATGTTCTTCATTGGTAAATGGCGCGTCCATAAGCTTTCGCTCTGGGCTGAGCCATAAGATATCAACCATTATGGCGACGATTCTAATAAAACATTCTAGTAGATAGTCAATAGGTTGTATCCATTTGATTACAATCGGGTTTTGAAAGTTATTATACAGAAAATAGGGGTGGAATTTTTTCTTGACGCGAGACAGCAATGTATGTTGAAACATGATACAATTAAACTAGAAAAAGAAAGTTTTGCTGAGGCCTAAAAATTGACTCAAATTGAAAAAATTCGAAAAAAATCGGGTGGCTATATTTCTTATAAGTTTTACGGCATCAAAGATCTTTCGGCGGGGTTTGACGTAAAATTCATCATAGATAATCATGTCTTTTTGAAAGAGGTTTTTACTACCGTTTATACAAAACTCACGATAAATTCTTTAGACGAATTTCGGCTATTCTTCCTAGCCAAGAAGATTAGCGATATGGAAGAAATTATTCCATATATCAATACCGACGAGAATAAAACTATCGTTAAAGACTTAGTGTTGACTTGCCGCAAATATTGCGAAGAAATTGGCGGCCAAGGTGCGGTGATAAAATATATCAACAAAAGTTACAAACACATCCTTAATAAGAACAAACTAGACCATGCCCTTGCTGATGTGGCTTTAGAATTTATTTATGAACATAATAAGGGTATCAAAAAGCCTGTGTGGTTGTTCTTGGCTAATGAATACGGCTATCGTTTGCTTAACGAGTATACCAAAATCAAAAAAGTTCTCCTATCCAACAATTATGGATCCGCAATGCTTGATAAGATGATAAAAATTGAGAATCCAACCAGTCTGATCGAATGTCACCTTAACGATGTTTTCAATGTGTTGTCAGATATCATATTAAACTGCAAAGATAATAAGTTGAAACAAGTGGCAGCGCAGAAAACGGACTACATATACGATATTATTGATAATTTAAACAAGGATGATATTACTGGAAGAGATTTGTTCGTAAAAGACAGTATATACCGAGAGCTACTCAACTATTTGAGAAAAATTAAAGATAAAAGAGCTAACATATTCTCTCAAAAGACGGAAGAATTAGACGGCAAGCTAAATGAGTGGCTAAAAACAAATGGCAAGACTGTTAGCTACGAAATTCCTATTGGTGAGATAGTCAACATGTGGCGAAAAAACAAGCATTGGGAATCTAGACTGCTAAGTTTGACTCATGATTTTCACAAGAGCGACAATAACAATGATATTAGAGCATTAAGTAGACTAGGGGAGTGTGAAAAGCTAGACTCCATATTAGACTTTTGTAGCGTGAACATGCCTACGGACAAATATTTCACATATAGTCGTCAGTTGGCTTTGCAAATGCAATCAAATATTGGTGGCGGAACGATTTTTGCAATTCTTCTTAACGACGATGACGCTAAAGAATATTACAAGCTTATCGCGTCAGCTATTTATCATATTCAAGACATCGCCAAATCGAATAGAAAAAAGACGCTATCGACAGACATAGGCATACTGATTAGTAATATTGAATCTATTAGAAAAAACAAAGACAAAACTGACGTAAAATCGATTTACTATGGTGCCACTATGTTGGCTTGTGCCTTGTCGGAAAAAATATTGAAGATAATTTACGAAGATATAATGATGGATATGCAATATATTTCAACTGACGGCTTAGAGCTTGGGAGTCTTTTAAACTCTGACAACAAAGAAAATCCACTCATTCCAGTATTTGACATCAATCATCTCAAGCATCTTGCGTTCTTTCTCTGCAAAGTTGGAAATAATAGAGTTGGGCAAGGAACACGTAATAGCTTGGCTCACTTGTCTGATAATATTGAAGATAAACTAGGCGATCAGCTTTTATCGCAATTACTATGGATCTTTACTGATATATTGAATACTGCGTTTTGGTATTATATCGACAGTGCAGAAAACGTTTGTCGATAGTTTTGTATTATGCATTATAATAGTAAAGTTTTTCTAGATAACAGTTAAGTTCTTCGCTGTCGTGATCGTTAATAAAATCGATATTTTCTGGCGATAAAGGCGGTATAGAGAAATTCTTTAAGTATTTCTTTTGATAACATTTATAATTGCCGGAGATAGTGTAGCTAGTTTTTTCTATGTAAAATTCCATGATTGACGAGTTCAGTATTTTTTCAAGGATATGATATTCAACTGGAGTACCACTAATACTATACCCATTTGCGTACAGGCATTTATTGCCGTTTATTCTCCTAAAATTTGGCTTTTCGCTAAAGGCAGAAAAATAAATCTTATCTCCCCAGTTAGAAAGACCTTGCGATCGTCCATATGAGTACCAAGGCGAAATAATGGGCGCTCTTGGGCTATTTCTAGAATTCAATAATTCCTTTTGACTCTCAAGATATTTATAGGCAAGAGGGTATTTCTGTTTTAAAATATTTTCATCGAGAGGGATTGTTTTGCCCTCCTTAATAATGTAAGGGAAAATAATATACATTATATCGTTTGGATCCATATATTTTGACACCTTTATAAAAGGTAATACTATGTCAGTCTCGATGTAGAACTTTTCGCCATCTGCATATTTGTAGTACATTATTTTCGAGTCATCGAACCCATCTAAAATATAAGTTTTATCTTTCAGTGTAGCGATGCCAGTTTTTATATAATCACCAAGCTTTATATTGAAAGACTCGATTTTACGCAATCGTTCCTGATCAACATCATTAGTTAACTCCCATACCGAATGTCGCAATCCTCTTAGCTGAACATCTTCATACTGAATATCGCGCAAGGATTCTGCGATATTACTAGTTTTACCAATTTGCGTACATCGAACTCTTGTCTTTCGGTGTCTATTCAACTTAAGTATGCAATTGTATGTTAAAGCGGGTGAAAAAATAGTATTATCTCTAAAATCGATGATGGTATCTACATATATCCCATTACTTAAAAAAACGCGAAGAGGTTCGGCTGATTTAATGTACATAAAATTATTAGGAATAATAAATTCAAGTGAGCCCTCATCGGTTAAATGGCTAATTCCTTTTTCTATGAAAGCATAAAAAATATTAAATGTGCCTGTCGTTGTAGTTGTATAGTTGGATTTCAAAAAACCAATTTGTTCATCAGATAAATCATGATTATTAATGTATGGTGGATTTCCGATAATATAATCATATTTAGATTTACTCGATTCGGATAAGAAATCTTCTACCCTTATATTTGTATTTATCTCTTTGACGTTTGGATTTTCTAAGACTACATATATGGCGCAAAGAAGATTAGCATACTTAACAAAAACAGGGTTAATGTCATATGCATAGATTATGTTTGCTAGGATGTCATCTAATTTATATCCGCTATTGCGAAAGTAATTCAATACCGAAAAAAGGAAGTTGCCACACCCGCATGCCGGATCAAGAATTTTTTGCCCAGGCTTATAACCATCAAGCACGTCGGCTACGATAAAATCACAAATATATTTTGGCGTAAATACAATGCCACCTTTAGCTTTTTCTCCATCGCTCATGGATGATTCTATGAATGAAGATATATCGTAAAGCGAATATTCTTCTACATTAAGAAGCGGAAGGTGCTTTCGTACATTTACGATTAAAAAATCTCTTAAGCCGTCGTTGAGGATATCTTCAGGCTTAATATGGCGTCTATTTAATATGCGCAACAATAAATTTGCTACAATACAATCGAGAGAGAAACCTTGGTCTAACAAATTTAGGAGTTGTTGCATGAGCACAGTTGTCTATGGTATTAAAGTGTATTATTATAATCATTATAACTTATTTTAAAGAAAAAACCTATGGATATTAACGATTGTATATCTACAATTAAGCACGAAATAGAGCTTGGCATTATTACTACTACAGATCATGTTACTGGTAAAAAATACGACAATGGATCTAAGGCAAAGGAAGGTATAATAAGGTCTTCTCGACTAATTAGATATCTACACGAAGTGGTAAAATACGATCTTATTAAACACGGTATCGATTCAGAAATAATTTATCCACCACTAGGACAATCAAACCCCGAGATTAAGTTGGCTGGATTCTTGAAACAAAAAGATCAGGATGTTACAGTTTTACCAAAAAATACAACTAAGACCAAGACTAAAATAACTTGGGGACCACTAGCTCATGAAAATGTCTATGACGAGTATGGCAAGGAATTTACAGAAAAATGTCTTGTTGTTAATGTCAGGAGTCAATTGTCGAGTCTAGCAAAAAACTCAGACACACTTTTTGAAAGAACTTTCGCCGAAGCGATGAATTTGCATACTATATATGACAATATTGTTTTAGGCGATGTATACCTTATACCAGTATTTGAGTATGATGAATCTTATGCAAAGAATAACGAGGTGGTTTTCTCAACCAGAAAGACAAACTTGGAAAAATACATCAGCTTCTTTAGCTCAATAAGTGGCAGAAAGAACGTCAGTGATGATGGTTATAAATATGAGCGATGTGCACTTCTCATTGTAGATTTTTCAAACAATACCCCAGTTCTCTATACAACTACACAACAACTTAAAGACGAGCGTCTTGTTGATAAAGATTTTGATCTTGAATTGGAAGATATATCGTTCACGCATTTTGCAGATGATTTAATTGCTAGATACAAAGAACGTTTTGACGAATCTAATATTTCTTAGCTAGAGCTTTATCTACACAAAAATGATAATCGCCTCCACAAACCCACATTTCGGGCAAATTTTAGTCTTGTTATTCTCGTGCGATAACGCAGGGCGCTCAACATAGTACTTGCCACATTCTGGGTATTTACGACGCTTTTGAGTGACCTTTAAAACAATAGTGGGTATCTTTATTCATAATAAACTCCTTAGCCCTTGCGAGAACGGTCCAATATTTAAAGCACGCACCTATTGCGGCTAATTTTATTAACGAATCAATTGCGAAGCCCCTCGCAAGATTTTCCTATTAAACCTTAATTTAGAGATATTAATGCAAGCTCTCAAAACGTTTATACTTACTCGACTAATCATGAGCAATTATAATGGAATTAGTTCAATTGCGGCACCTAAATTGGTGTTTTTTAATTTCAACCTTGGTGGGGAGCTGTGCTCAATGGGGAGTACTGCTCGTTATTGGAGCAACAAGTGTTTTAAGTACGTTAGAAAGGCTAACATTAGGCTACATACGCGTCTCGACGGAAGAACAAACTTTCGGCGCTTCCTTGGAAAACCAAAGAATTGCAATACAAAAAAGAGTCCGATCTAGACCCTAACTCTGGTATGGTGATCTCTGCGGGAGTCGAACCCGCGTTGACGGGATGAAAACCCGTTGTACTAACCGTTATACTAAGAGACCATACAAAATTGTACTGTTATTATTTTAACAGAAAACATTTATTTTTCAATAACCCTTTTTGGATATTTAAAAAAATCAGCCTTCCTTACATTTTAAGCTAAAAGTAATCTCGTAATCTTTAACCGAATAAGGGTCTTTTGGTTTTATTAAAGCATAAGAGCCATTTGTGTCACAGCTAAATTTATCATGTGAGAAATATTTCAACATATCTTTGTTATTTTTCTCACTATAATCAAGTAGCTTTCTCAACTTCACTGGCGAAAAACCAAGTTGTGTATATTTTTTAAAGTATTGCCCGAGATTATCTTCTTGACCCACTGCAACATGGTCGCGAATGAAACGTTTATAAAAATCATTCTCATAATAGTCGCGTGCCAGCTCCTCCATTTTTTGGTTAGCCAGCTTCGTACTTGTTAAGTTATTTTTTACAAAGATCGCCGCTACCACTACTGCTAAACATGTCACTACGATCATTAGACTTAGAATACGCATTAGCTTTAGGCTTCGATTATTGCATCTCATAACTGAATTATACCATAAGTATTTTATATTTTAATTCAACCGGTATATAATAAACCTATGCAGAAATTTGCTAACGAACAGCAGATGATCAACTTTGGTGAAAACCTTGCAAAGACGCTTGAAGCCCCGACCATCATAGAGCTCGTCGGCGATGTTGGTGCCGGTAAAACCACTATTACAAAAGGTATTGCCAAGGGGCTTGGGATCGACGAAGAAATTACTTCGCCGACTTTCACTCTTTCTAAGCGTTATCCTTTTCAGAAAGCTGGTAAAGATTATTTTCTAGTTCACTATGATTTTTATCGCCTCAATGATCCTGGCATTATGTCTGAAGATCTTTTGGAAAACATTCAGAATCCTAACACTATTACTATTATCGAATGGGGTGATTCCGTTAGTAGCCTTCTTCCCAAAGATCATCTCCGTTTTTTTATCACGATCAACGATGACGGCTCGAGGAGTATTAATTTATGAAACTTTATCTTGATACTTCAACCCCCGAAACTATCATCAGGCTTGACGAAACAGAATATCGTATCCCACTTGGTAATCAGCTCGCTGAGCAACTTCTCTCTGTTATCCTTGAAAAGCTTAACGAACATCATGCCACTTGGTCTGATTTAACTGAAATTACGTTTATGGCTGGCCCCGGTTCTTTTACAGGTCTTAGAATTGGCGCTGCTATAGTAAATACTCTTGCTGATCAATTAGAAATTCCGCTTTATAAGTCAACTGGTGAACGAGTCCCCATTATTCTACCGGATTACGGCCGCCCGGCCAATATTACTCTGCCCAAAAAATGAGATTCTTTGTTATAATTATTTAAGAATAAGGGGCATTACATGGATCAAGAAAAAAATACTTTCTCAAATAATAATTCAACCACTATTGGTGGTGTGACTTTTGGTGGCGGAACATCATCGGCAAACACTCAGTCAGCAACTACTGAAGCAACAAATAATACCTTCGTTACTACCTCCCAAGATCCTTTTTCGAACGTTTCAAGCAGTCCATTCGGTGACAATGGTTTCTCTCAGGCTGCCAGTTCCGGTAATCCAAATTCCAACAGTCAACTTGCCGAGCGAGCAATTGCTAATGCTGCTAATCTAGCTACCGCACAGGCTAAGAATACTAATTCACAGAATAGTACCAGCGATTTAAATATTCCCCAAACTTCTTTAAACGTTCCAGTTGTTTCGCCCACTCATTTTGACTTTCAAACTAGTACCAATCCAACCATTCCTCCTATCCCAGAAAATGAACTTCCTCAGCCTATTGATCCTAAAACTGATCCTAAAGCCATCGCCCTAAAATCACTTAAAAAGATGACCACTATGTCTCTTGTCTTTGGTATCTTAATGGTAATTTTCTTAGTTTTAAGTATTATCGGCCTTGTTTTTGGTATGTCTCAAGGTGATAAAATTACAACCCTTGAGCAAACTGTTGCTACTAAAAATAAAATTATTAAAGCTGTTGAAGAAACCACTGGTATTTCTAATATCAATAAGCCTGAAGACGTTCCGGTCTATAAAGCAACCACTGGTTATATCTATCTTACTGATTGGCGCATCAAGATTAAAATCCCGGATAACCTCACCAGTGTTAGTTACATTTTAAATAGCTATGCTTTCCGTAGTTCAATTTGCTTTAATGCTGTTCAAAAAGGTACTCAGTATAAACCATCTTTTGCGGATCCTGGTAAAAATCTTGGTCGTCAAGGTTGTCTCAGTCGTATCCCGGTTACTGATGGTGATTTCGATGCCACTACCGGCGTTCGTTTTGGTACCAAAGTCTTCACCTATAAAGATTATAATTATTTCTATGTGGATCCAGTCGTCTTCAGCACCGATAGTGCAGAACAGGGCTTGGAGAATACTGCCAATCAGTTAATCCGCAACATGCTTACTGATAATATTGAACCATACGAATAAGAATATGTTACAATAAAGTCGTCTGGGGGATGATTTTATCAAAAATGTAATTATTATATATTTTGTTGAAATAGCTAATATCAGGAAAATATTAGCAAATCAAAAATAATAAAAGGAAGAGGAATATGGATTTTGTCCCGATTATTATCGCCGCTATTGCTGGTCTTGGCGTCGGTGCTGGCATGGTTTTTGCCTATGATAAGAAAAATGAGAATGGCGGTAAAAACAAGGCTGATGATCTTGTCAGGAAAGCTAAGAATGAGGCCTCCGATATTGTCTTGAAAGCTAGAAAAGAAGCTGCTGATCTTGCTGAAAAATCAAAAAATGAAGAAGATAGTAGGCGCAAAGATTGGAAGCAAACCGAAAAACGTCTTAGTGAACGTGAAATTTCTCTTGATAATAAATTTGATCAAATTGAAAAACGTTCTGAGCGTCTTTCTCGTCAAGAAAAAGAAATTGAAGAACTTAAAAATGAAATCCATTCCATTCGTGACAAGCAACAAGAAAAGCTTGAGAAGATTGCTGCTCTTTCTAAAAATGAAGCCAAAGAAAAGCTAATTGCGATGACTGAGAAAGACATCAGGGAAGACCTTGTTAATCTTGTCGTCAAACAGCAGCGTGAAATTAAACGTGATATCGATGACACTGCTCAATCCCTCCTCGTTACTGCCATGGAACGCATGTCTTCCGAAGTGACTGCTGATCGTACTGTTACTGCTCTTAAGCTTCCCGATGATGAAATGAAGGGTCGTATTATCGGAAAAGAAGGTCGCAATATTCAGGCTCTTCAACGTGCTACTGGTGTTGATATTATGGTTGATGATACTCCTGGCATGGTTGTTCTTTCTTCTTTTGACCCTATTCGTCGCCAAGTCGCAAGATATGCCTTGGAGCGTCTTATGAAAGACGGTCGTATTAATCCATCCAGTATCGAAGAAGCAGTTAGTAAAGCTGAACGTGAGATTGAAAAAGAGGTTATCCGCGCTGGTGAGGATGCTGCTCGTGAAGTTGGTATCATTGGTATTCCTCATGAGATGCTACATCTCTTAGGTGAGCTAAAATTTCGTACTTCTTATGGTCAAAACGTTTTACTTCACTCTATTGAAATGGCCCATATGGCTGGTATGATTGCTGAAGAAATTGGCGCTGATGTTCGTATTGCAAAAACTGCCACCCTTCTTCATGACGTTGGCAAGGCAGTTACTCATAAAATTGAAGGTAAGCACGCTGAAATTGGTGCCGAACTAGCAAAAAAATATGGCATGTCCGATCAAGTTGTTCATGCTATCTCTGCTCATCACAATGATATTGAACCAACCACCCCAGAAGCTATTATTGTTAAAATTGTTGATGCCATTTCTGCTGCTCGTCCAGGTGCACGTAATATATCTGCTGAGAACTTTGCTGAGCGTATGAAGGAATTAGAGAATATTGCCACCAGCTTTCCAGGTATCGATAAGGCCTATGCTATTTCCGCAGGTCGTGAAATCCGCGTCATCGTTGAGCCAAAACAAATCGATGATCTTACTGCTTTGAAGCTCGCACGTGACATTGCGGATAAGATTGAAGCCACTATGAGCTATCCAGGTATCATTAAGGTTAATGTTATTCGCGAAACCAGAGCTGTTGAATATGCTAAATAGTTAAAACAAAAGACACCAAGGCGGTGTCTTTTTTGTTGACTTTTTTATGGTCGGGGCTACCAGGATTGAACTGGCGACCTCACGTCCCCCAGACGTACGCGCTACCACTGCGCCAAGCCCCGAATTAATTTCAAACATATGGTCTGGGCGACCAGATTTGAACTGGCGACCTCGCAGTCCCGAACCGCGCGCGCTACCAACTGCGCCACGCCCAGATATTTTTATCTTATCACGAAAACCCCAAACTCTGTTAAAATCAAACTATGGAATCCAATAAAAAAACTCCTCGGTTTTATTTAGCTCTTTCTTTGATTTTTCTTATTGGGATTTATATGTTGTTAAGCCTGAGTGGTATTACTAAATCGATTACAAACCAAGAGGCTGAAAATTATCGGTGTTTTAGCGATTTTCTCACCAAAGCTTCTCCTTCACCGCTTGATACTAATAAAACTCTCGTTCAGACAATTTATTTTTTTCTATTATCTTTCTGGTCAAATTTTTTTGGTGCATCCTTAATTACCTATCGTTCTTTTTCGTTCTTCTGCGGCGGTTTAATTATTTTGTCTCTCTTTTTCTTTTTTAGAAATAAATTTACCTTAAAGACTACAACACTTATTTTATCAGTATTAACTTTTAATCCGTTTTTTATTCAAATTAGTCAACAATTTACTTCTTATGTAGCGCAAATTTTAATTGCTTTTCTTTTATTGTTTTGTACTCTACAAATATTTAAAATTTTCTTTAAAAAAGAATTACTTTCAAAAAAAGATACCATATTGTCGGTCAAGTCTCCAATTATGTTTTTAAGTATGGTAATTTTTATTTTAGTTCTTGTTATGTCTTCTACCTTTCAGAGCCTTGCATCAGAAAAGAGTGTTCGTAAAATTATTACCGCAATTTATCAGACAAAAACCTATAAAACAGATCCCGGTGAGCAGGGCGGTGTTACTTTTCTTGTTTTTGATCAAGGTTATTCATTAGCAACATACGTGGAAAATCAGCTTATTGCTAAAGAATTACACGAAACCCCTCTCAGACTTCAGTGGCATGAACATCTAGATCAATTTATTCCAAGTGGTGAAGTTGCTGATTTTTGGCAAATCAAATATAAAGGTCAATCAACTAGCCCCGCCTTTAAGGATCTCAAAAACTTCCGAGAAACTGATCAAATCACCCTTGAAGATTATTCAGCTACTCATTTTCAAAAAATCAAATCTAACTAGTCCGTAGTCTTTGCACCTTATCTGTTTTTCACGTATTATCCAAGGGTTAATTTTTGCAAAACTTGTTCTAGATTTTTATATTAAAGCTGTAATTGCAGCAATTGTTCCAAAGATCACACCAGGTACGTTTGCAATAATGATCGGCCATTCTTTTTTCTTTTGGCAAAAGCCATAAATAACCCAAAGTAGACAGTTAATTGCTGCCACCGTAGGTTGTAAAAATCCACTCCTATGTCCATTTAGATTATTAATAATCTGCGGAAAATAAGAAATATACATCAACATCGCAGTGCAGGTTGCCACCCACCCAAAAATTTCTAAAGCTTTTTCGTTCATTTTTCATCTTTCAAGTTACATATTTATATAGTACAATACAATATTTTCTCTTTAAATAAGTATCTTTATAAATATGTTATAATTATCCAAGTTATGAGTAGATTATTTAAACGCACAAAAATCTTGGCCACCATCGGCCCTTCTGTTTTCTCAGAAGAAAAAATCACAGAGTTAATTATGGCCGGCGCTAATGGTTGCCGTCTAAACTTTTCTCATGGAAGTTACGAAGAGCGTGACGAGCAGATTCGTTGGATCCGCAACGCTGCTGCCAAAAAAGGTCGTTCAGTTGCTATCTTGCAGGATCTTCAAGGTCCAAAGATTCGCCTCGGTATTTTAAAAGACGACCGTCTCGATGTTAAGACTGGTGATGAATTAGTTCTTGACTATGCTGTCAAAGAACACGACGGTTCAACTACTCTCCCAGTTCAGTACAATCTTGCTGAGCGCATGAAAGTTGGCGAGCCACTTTTTATGTATGATGGTAAGATCCGTTCTAAGGTCATCGAGATTGTCAGCAACACCGCAGTTCGTGTGCGCATTGAAAACGACGGTTTTATTATGAGCCGTAAAGGACTTAACCTTCCTGATACTGATTTTGGTGGTGATGTTATCACTGAAAAAGATATGGCCGACATCGAATTTGGTGCTTCTCGTGATTTTGACTTTGTTGCTATGAGCTTTATCCAGAGTGCTGAAGATGTCGAGAAACTTCGTCAAATTCTTCTTTCTCATGGTTCAACTGCGCAAATCGTTGCAAAGATTGAAACTAAAAAAGCTATTGAAACCGACGAAAAGCTTGAAGCTATCGTTAAAGCCACTGATGCCATCATGGTTGCTCGTGGTGATATGGCGGTTGAGGCTGGTAATGAAGTTGTCCCTATTGTCCAGCGCAAGCTTGTTAATCTCTGTCGCAAACATGGTAAGCTTTGTATTGTTGCTACTCAAATGCTTGGTTCAATGGTTGATAGTCCAGAGCCATCACGTGCTGAAGTTTCCGATGTTGCTAATGCCGTCGTTCAAGGCGCTGATGTCGTTATGCTTTCAGACGAAACTGCTCAGGGTAAATATCCAATTGAAGCTGTCAAGCAGATGAAGAAAATCATTCTCTATACTCAAAATCACATCGGCGTCAATCCACTTGATACTGATCCAAAGGGTGAGAATGAAAGCTATAATGCTGTCGCCAATGCCGCCGTCAAATTAGCTGAAAAAATCAACGCTGATGTTATCGTTTGCGAAACCGCTTCTGGTGCTATCGCTGACTCAATTGCTGCTGAGCGTCCAACTCTTCCAATTATCTCAGTTACAAGCAGCACTCGTGTTGCTGGTCAACTTGCTCTTACTTATGCAAATGCCAGCTTTGTTCGTCCGTACTCCGACAACTATGGCATCGATCTGCTTCAAGAGCTCAAAGCTTCTGGCTATGTTGCACCAAAAGAGGGCAGTAATCAGGTTCTTGCAGTTATTGTTTCTGGCCAGCCAAACACCGTTTCTGGCACTGACACAATTCAAATTCGTAGCATCTAATAGTAAAACAATTCAATGTTGTGAAAATAATACCCAGCCACAGGGTATTATTTTTTGTATCATAAGGCTATACTATAGTTATGTTTGATAAAACCACGATTCGTGATATCGATCTACGAAATAAAAACATTCTTGTACGCACGGATTTTAATGTGCCACTGAGAGACGGCAAAGTACTCAGCAATTTTCGCTTGCAGGCTGCTCTCCCTACTATTCAATACCTGTTAGCTGGCCAGGCTCATCATATTATTTTAATTTCTCATCTCGGTCGCCCAAAGGGTCAATTCGATCCTGCACTTTCTCTTGCTCCAGTTGCAGGGGAGCTTTCTCGCTTTCTTGATCGCCCAGTTACTTTTATTTCACAGACTATTGGCGAAACTGTGAAGAACCAGATAGATGCTTTGCCCCAAGGTTCCGTCGTTCTTCTTGAAAACCTTCGTTTCTCCAGTGCAGAAGAAGAGAATAGTTTGGATTTTGCAAAACAAATTGTATATGATACCTCTGCTGATCTTTATGTTCAGGACGGTTTTGCAGTTATTCATCGCGCTCATGCCTCTACTGTCCAAATTCCTCAGCTTATTCCCACCGTTGCGGGTTTTCTCATCGAAAAAGAGGTCACAAATCTAAGCCAGGTTCTTCAAAATCCCAAGCCACCAGTTACCGTGATTATCGGTGGTGCAAAAATTAGTGACAAGCAACCTCTGATTGATCGTTTCCTTCCACTTGCTGATCATATTCTTGTCGTTGGTAAAATTGCCGCTGATGGCTATACTCCTTCTGATCCTAAAATTTATGTTGCCGAAGATTTTCGTGAAGATCAAGAAGGAAACAAGCTCGATATCGGCAACCTTTCTTTATCTAAAATTCTCCCAACCATCAAGCACAGCCATACTATTATCTGGAATGGTACTGCTGGTAAAACCGAGGAGCCAGGTTTTGATCTTTCATCAAAAGCTATTGCTGAGACTATTGGCCGAAAAAATCCTGAATATAACCAAACCATTATTTTGGGCGGTGATACCTCAGGTTACGTTGAAAAACTTCTCGAGGCTCATACTGTTAATTCACGGGATCTCGACTTATCTCCATCACTAAAATACAGCCTGATCTCTACTGGCGGCGGCGCTAGTCTTGAATTCTTGCTTGGCTTGCCTCTCCCAGGCTTGGATGCGATAAATTAGCACTCTACACTTGACAGTGCTAGTTTTTGCTTTACAATAGAACTATGCAAGATGATTTTACAGAAATTATGAATAATTTGACCGAGAATGCCCGTTTTGCACTCCAGAAATCTGATTATTATGCTAAACGATATAATAACGGTTATATGAGTACAGAGCATCTTCTCCTTGGTATCCTCTCTCAGGATACCAGCACTGGTGCCCGCTTTCTTGCGGATGAGGATGTTAATCTCGAGTCAGTTGAAAAAACTATTAACCACACCGCCGTTGAGGTGCCAGGCTCCCAGATGGCCATGATGTCTCTCTCTGAGGCTGCCGTCTTAACCCTTCGCATGGCTGCTAATTTTACTAGAGAGCAGGGGATCAAAATTATCGGCACTGAACATATCCTTTATGCTCTTTTGCGCCAACCAAATTCTCGTGCCAGTCTTATTCTTCAAGGTCTTAAAGTCGATTTAAATAGTCTTACTAATACCATTGAAGAATACACTGAAAAGCAGGCTGAAGATGCTAAGATTGATCAGAAAAAGGCTGGCTTCACTCGTAAAACTCCTCTTAAGTGGCTTACAAAATACGGTCAAGATTTAACAGAAATGGCTAAACAAGGTAAACTTGATACCGTTATTGGTCGTGACCAAGAAATTGAACGCACTGTCACGATTCTATGTCGTCGCACCAAGTCGAACCCAGTTCTTATTGGCGAAGCTGGCGTTGGTAAAACTGCCATCGTTGAGGGTTTAGCTACTCGTATTGTTAAAAACGAAGTCCCAGGTAATTTAATCGGTAAAAGAATTTATCAAGTTGATCTGAGCTCCGTTGTTGCCGGTACTAAATTTCGTGGTGAATTTGAAGAGAGAATTAAGGGAATCATTGACGAAGCTTCTGGTAATAAAGACCTCATCCTTTTTATCGACGAGATTCATCTTCTTTCAGGTGCTGGCTCTGGTGAAGGCAGTTTAGATGCCGCTAATATCTTAAAACCTGCTCTTGCTCGCGGTCAAATTCGCCTCATTGGCGCTTCTACTATGGATGAGTATCGCAAGACTATCGAGAAGGATAAAGCTCTTTCACGCCGCTTCCAAACTGTCATTGTTGAGGAACCTACTGATACTGTTACTTTACGTATTTTAAAGGGTGTAAAATCTCATTATGAAAAACATCATGGTGTCATTATTCCGGATGAAATTTTGGAAACCGCTATTAATATGTCCAAGCGCTATATTAATGACCGTTTTATGCCAGATAAAGTTATCGATGTTATCGATGAGGCTAGTGCCATTGCTAAAGTTGCTGCCGATAAAAAAGGTGGTGGAGAATATAAGAAGTTAAAGATTGAACGTGAAGATCTTCAAAAGAAGATTGAAGAAACCGCTGAAGCTGAAGATTTTGAAAAAGCGGCTCTCTATAAAACTCGTGTCGCTAAGATCGATGAAGAAATCGAAAAACTTGAAAAGGCTGGTATTAATGATGAAATTTCCCCTACTCTTACCGAAGAAAATCTCGCTACTGCGATTAGCTTAAAAACCGGCATCCCAGTTTCCAAAGTTCACGGTTCCGAAATGAAAATGCTCACCGATCTTGAAAAACATCTGGAAAAGGCCGTTATTGGTCAAGAAGAAGCGATCAAGGCTGTTGCCAAAGCTATTCGTCGCGGCCGTTCCGGCATTGGCGATCCGAAACGTCCGATTGGCTCCTTTCTCTTTATGGGGCCAACCGGCGTAGGTAAAACTGAGCTTGCCAGGGTAATTGCTCGCGAGGTTTTTGGCGGCGATAACGCACTGATTAAAATTGATATGTCTGAATTTGGTGAAAAACATAACGTCTCCCGTCTCGTTGGTGCTCCTGCAGGTTATGTTGGTTATGATGATGGTGGTAAGCTCACCGAAGCCGTTCGTCGTCATCCATATTCTGTTGTTCTCTTCGATGAAATTGAGAAAGCTCATCCTGAAGTTTTCAATATGTTGCTTCAAATCCTTGAGGACGGTGTTTTAACCGATGGGCAAGGCAACCATATTAAATTCAATAATACAATTATTATTCTCACTTCAAACCTTGGGGCTGATGAAATGTACGACGATGCTGAATTTGGCTTTGGTACCAAAAATAAAAAGAGTGATAAATTCGTCGAGGAGGAATATGAAGCTAGTAAAAACGCTGCTATGAAAGCACTTAAGAAGTCTATGCGACCTGAACTCATTAATCGTCTTGATGCGATCGAAGTTTTCCACGCTCTTACCAAGAAACAAGTTGAACAGATCTTTGATAATATGATTTCTGATCTCAAAAAACGTCTCGCCACCAAATCTTTTGGCTTAAAGCTTACTAAAAAAGCTTCCGAGTTCTTGATCGACAAAGGCTTTGATCCTAAAAACGGCGCTCGTCCACTCCGTCGCGCCATCGAGGATTATCTCGAGTCTATCATCTCTGAAGCTATCATCTCTGAGAAAATCAAAAAAGGCGAGATCGCTGTAGTTGATCTTAAAAATGATAAATTAGTTCTTGAAATTGAGAAAAAGGAAAAATAGTCTATGAAACATCGCGCAAAGTTTGGCGGCCTTTTCCTAGGCTTTCTCATAATCTTCGCCTGTCTTTGCGTCTACATTTTTCAAGATGAGTTTAAGGCTAGGGATTTTATCTTGTCGGGTGAACTTTCATCTGTTACCTCTTCTCTAAAACTTACTGATCGTGCTAACCTCATCCTCCGCGCCACCCATCCTGAGTTGCAAGATAAGAAAAGTTTTAATCAGAACTGTAATAGTCACAGTCAAGAAATTTATGTTTTAGGTTGTTATCGCGAAGATCAAGATCGTCTCTATGTCTACAATGTAAATTCTTCCGAACTTCCAGGCGTTCGTGAAGTTACAACGGCTCATGAAATGCTACATGCTGCCTACCATCGCCTCCTTTTTTGGGAAAAGTTAAATCTAAAAGACCAACTTCAGTCTGTTTATGATAGCCTTCCTGCGGATTCTGATCTCCGTACTTCTATGCAGAATTATCGTCCTGATGAATTTTATGACGAGCTCCACTCTCGTATTGGTACCGAGGTTAAAGACCTTCCCGCGTCTCTCGAACGTTATTACCAAAGATACTTTACAGATCGTCAATCAATCGTTAGTTTTAATCAGCAATATCATAATGTTTTTATTGAGCTTAAGAATGAAACTAATCGCTTAAAAGAATCTATTGAAAAACAAAAGCAGTTATTCAACTCTCGTACCAAGCAATATCAAGAGCAAAAGCAACAACTAAGCGACGAGATTACTCAGTTTAACTCGCGCGCTGCTCGGGGTGATTTTATTAACCAGACTGAGTTTAGAAAACAAAGACAGGCAGTTATAGGTCGTATTAATCAGCTTAATCTTCAATACGATGAACTTAAAAAATCTATTGAAAAATTAAATCAAGACATTGCTAAATATAATCAAAATATTTATCACAATAGTCAGCTCATTGAACAGATTAATTCCAATTCAATTCCGAGAGTTGACAAGGGTCTCTCTAGTAGTTAATAATTAAATAAAGGAGTAAATATGACAAAACCTCAAAAAATCGTGAATGATTATCTCGTCCCTACCGTCATCGAAACCACTAACCGTGGTGAAAGATCATACGATATCTATTCTCGTCTTCTCAACGATCGCATCATCTTCATGGGCGAAGATGTTAATTCTCACACCGCTAATCTCGTAATTGCCCAGCTACTTTTTCTTGCCCATGAGGATCCCAAGAAAGACATCAAGCTCTACATCAACTCTCCAGGTGGTTCCGTTTATGATGGTCTCGCCATTATTGATACTATGAATTATATTGAGCCAGATGTTGAAACTATTGGTATCGGTTTGCAGGCCTCCATGGGTGCCATGCTTCTAAGCTGTGGCACTAAAGGCAAACGTTTTGCTTTGCCAAATTCTCGTATTATGATTCACCAGCCTAGTTCAGGCACTGAAGGTAAAATTACGGATCAGGAAATCATGCTTAAAGAAGGTATCTTCTTGAAGAAGCGCCTTGCTGAAATTATGGCCAAGAATACCGGAAAAACTGTCGCCCAGGTTATTAAAGATATGGATCGTGATAATTGGATGTCTGCTGAAGAAGCTAAAAAATATGGTATTATCGATCAAGTCATCGAAAAATAATAAACTCAATTTTAAACTTATGAAAACAATTTTTATCGCAACCGGTAACACCTCTAAACTTCAAGATTTTAAGTTATATTTAGGCGATAATTTTAATATAGAATCGCCAAAATCCCTCAATATCAAGATTGATGTTCCAGAAGGTGTCAATTCGATTGAAGATAATGCAATAGCAAAAGCACGAGCTTACGCTTATAAGACCGGGCTAGTTAGTATTGGTGATGATACAGGTTTCTTTATCGAAGAGTTGAATGGAGAACCTGGAGTTGCTTTAAGACGTTGGGGCGGAGAATTATCTGAAAAAACCACTGGGGCTGAATTTTGGAAATATCTTCAAAAGAAAACCAAGAATCTTAAAAATTACAAATGCTATTTTAAACAATGCGTTGCTGTTGTTTCACCATCGGGAAAAATGGAATTGGTATACAATATCAACCACGGAATTCTTAACAAAGAAAAATTAAAATTACCATACAATGGTACTGGTTATCCCCTGGCCGCGGCATTTGAATCAGATAATCGTCAAAAGACTTGGGATGAAATGACCGATCAGGAGAAGAAAGACTTTGATCAAGTATTTATCAATAATTTATTAAAAGCAATCGATCAAGCCATCGAAAAATAACAAAAAATATCCACCAACTCGGTGGATATTTTTTTGCTAAAAGCTCTAGCTTCTATTTTTCTTGATATAAGTGTCTTCTTTTTCCATCTGCGCTTTTAAGGTATATTCCTTACATTTTCCATTGGAGCAGTTTGCTGCTTCATAAGAGTATGAACTTCCTTCACGTCCTAAATTAATCCCACTTGGATCTGTAAAAAGACTCGGATCCATCACTTTTAAATTTTCTTCTGAAATTTTTTCTGGATAATAGCCATTCTTAGCGTGAAATCCCTCCTCTAGTGCATAATACATCGCATTGATCGCCTCTTTACGTTGCTCATCACGGTGCATCGCATCCAAATTTAGCTTCTGTAAAAAGAATAAAACCACTAGCAACGAGGCAAAGAAAATCACCACCACTAATTCAATAATCGTAAAACCCCTCTTTGTTTTTTGCTCAATCATACCCATATTATACACGATTTTCGGTCAAGAACTTTTTCACCTTAGGTACAATCGTTTTAAAGTGCGGTTGCTTATAAAACTCTTCAATGTTTGCCCAATGAAATCCATTCGACTCGTTCGGGTCAATCTTTACTTCTTCAATATCATCTGTCACAAAAAGATAACCGAAATCATGATGCAGATGTGCGTCCTCTTGCTTTTTTGGATTTTCAGGAATATGGTGAGAATCAATATTAAAGGGCACTAATGGTTCTTTTGGATCTAATGCAATATAAGTGAAATCACTTGCAGATTTTCCAGTTTCTTCCTTTAATTCTCTTAGTGCTGCTGCAATAGGTGTGTCGTCAACCGCTTCGATGTGTCCACCTGGCTGTAATAAAATCCCCAAAGATTTATGTTCAAGCAGTAGAATTTTCTTAAGTTTTGGATTAATAATAAAAGTCGAAGCCGTAAAATGTCCCGTAAAATTCTTACGATTAAAAATCTCTGAATCAGATATTTTCACTTGTTTAGCTAGATTTCTTGCCTCCTCAAGGCGCTCCACATCTTCCGGATAAAATTTTAAATATTTTTCGATCAGCTCTCTTATCATAAATTTATTTTACCATTAAACCCTGTTATAATCTTAATATGGTAAAAAACACGAGCCAGTTTGTCTGTCAGAATTGTGGGGCCAAATATTCAAAATGGGCTGGTCATTGTAGTAATTGTGACGCCTGGAATTCAATTATAGAAGATCTTATCATCACTGAATCAGCGGGGAAAAACGCTATTTCTCAAGCTAAAACTAGCGGCCAACTTCTTAAATTTACTAAAATCAACGAAATCACTATTAGTAACGACAAGGAACGTCTCAAAACTGAGTTTCCAGGTCTCAATGAAGTGCTTGGTGGCGGCATTCTTAGAGGCTCTGTTGTCTTACTCGCCGGACAACCAGGTATCGGTAAGTCCACCATTCTTATGCAAATTTGTGCCGAAATTGCCAAAAAACATCATGTACTTTATGTTTCTGGCGAAGAATCGGCCAGTCAGGTCAAAATGCGCGCTACTCGCCTCGGCGCTAATTCCGATAAATTAGTTTTCGCTAGCTCTACCTCTGGTAACGATATTGCTAAAACTATCTCCAGTGGAGATTTCGAATTAGTTATTGTCGATTCTATTCAGACTCTCGCCATTAATGAAATTGCTTCCGCACCAGGTACCGTCTCTCAAATCACTAATGCAGGTAATTTAATTATTCAAGCTGCCAAGTCTACCGATACTGCTGTTATCATCGTTGGTCATGTCACCAAGGAAGGTACTCTTGCCGGCCCTAAGGTCTTGGAACATCTTGTTGATGTAGTGATAAATTTTGAAGGTGATCGCTATGGTGGTTTTAAAACCATCCGTGCTGTTAAAAACCGTTTTGGACCTACGTCTGAGGCTGCTATTTTTGAGATGAATGAAAAAGGATTAAGTGAAGTTCAAAATCCCTCTGCCGCTCTTCTTGCGGAACGCCAAAATACCGATGGTTCGATTATTCTTGCCACTCTTGAGGGTACACGTCCTCTGCTTGTTGAAATTCAAGCTCTTTGCACTCCCACAAATTTTGGTTATCCCAAGCGTGCAGCTTCTGGCTTTGATCTTAATCGTCTTAATCTCTTGATTGCCGTCATCGAGCAGCGCACAAAATTAAACCTTAGCGATAAAGATATTTTTCTCAACGTCGTCGGTGGTATTAAAGTTAAAGATTCTGCTGCCGATCTTGCGGTCTGTCTTGCTATTGCTTCTGCTGCTGCTGGTCGCAAACTTTCGGAGGAATATGTGGTTTTTGGTGAAGTTGGTCTTGGTGGCGAGATCCGTTCTGCTTTCCGTCCCGATCAGCGCATTAGTGAAGCAAAAAAGCTTGGTTTCAAACATGCTATCGCTCCCGCCACGATCCACGACCCCTTCATTATCCCAGTAAAGGATTTACGTACCACTCTAATTCAGTATGTTAATGAATAAATATATCACCGTATGAATACTTTGTATACATTCTTAATCACAAAATCCTACACAAAATTATCTCAAAATTGGGGAATTAAAATATGAGAATTTTAGGCATCGATCCTGGTACAGGTATTTGTGGTTTTGGTGTGATTGAAGCCAAAAGGCAGAACGGTCGGACTATTGGCCGTGCTAAAATGATTGACAGTGGTGTAATTACTACACCAGCCCACACTCCACTTCAAGAACGTCTTCTCGATATCTATGAATCTCTCCATGAAATCATCAAACTCAATCAACCAGATTGTGTCAGTGTTGAGAAGCTTTTCTTCACCAAAAATATCACCACAGGTATATCTGTTGCAGAAGCTAGAGGCGTCGCTCTGCTTGTTTGTAGACAGCACTACCTTCCGACCTTTGAATATACTCCAAACGAGATCAAAAAAACTATGACCGGCTATGGCAGTGCCGATAAGAAACAGATGCAGGAAATGGTTAAGCTTCACTTAAATCTCTCTGAAGTACCAAAGCCCGATGATGCCGCCGATGCTCTCGCTGCCGCTATTACTCATTCGCTCATGCATCTCTGTGAATAAATTTAAAAATAGACTTCAATAAAGTCTATTTTTAAATTATAAATATTACTTAGTAATTAATTGCACGGATTTCAAAGAAAGCCTGAGGGTGTGAACAAACTGGACAAACTTCTGGAGCTTCTTCACCTACAAAAGTGTAACCACAGTTTCGACACTTCCAAACTGTCACCTTGTCAGACTTAAACACTACGTCATCGTCGATGTTTTTCATCAATTTCAAATAGCGTTCCTCATGTGTTTTTTCAATTGCTGCCACACCTTCAAATTTTGTAGCAATCTCGATAAAACCCTCTTCCCGAGCAATTTTTGCAAACTTAGCATACATATCTGTCCATTCGTAGTCTTCGCCAGCTGCTGCAATCTTAAGATTAGTTCTTGTGTCGGCTACCTTACCATCATTGAGATATTTGTACCATAATTTCGCGTGTTCTTTTTCGTTATCAGAAGTCTCAGTAAAAATCGCCGAAATTTGTTCATAGCCATCTTTCTTAGCTTGTGAAGCAAAGAATTGGTATTTTACACGAGCCTGTGACTCGCCTGCAAAAGCAGTCTGTAGATTTTTATAGGTTTCGCTGGATTTAAAATTCTCAGCCTCAATATCAGACATATAATTCTCCTTTAATTAACATAGATGTTACAATATATTATATAATACAGACTTCCGAAGCGCCAGTAGATAAGTATCAGGCAGAAAGGACCAAAGTGGCAATCGAGCGTGTAATTGATAATATTTCACATCAAGATGATACCGAAGAACAGGTGATTGAAGTTAGTCTTCGCCCAACCAGTTTTCAGGATTATGTTGGTCAAGAACGCTTAAAGCGTAATCTTAAAATCGCCATTGATGCCGTCAAAAAGCGTGCTGATGGCACTTCGCTCGATCATGTTCTGCTTTATGGCCCTCCCGGTCTTGGTAAAACCACCATGGCAAACGTCATTGCACATGAACTTGGTGCTAATCTTCGTGTCACCTCTGGTCCCGCCATCGAGCGTGCCGGTGATCTCGCCTCAATCCTGACCAATCTCCAAGATGGTGATGTTCTATTTATCGATGAAATTCATCGTCTACGTCGTGCAGTTGAAGAGATTCTCTATTCTGCCATGGAAGACTACAAACTTGATATCGTCATCGGTAAGGGACCTGCTGCTCGTTCTGTCCGCCTCGATCTCCCGCATTTTACTGTTATCGGTGCTACTACTCGTACTGGTTCTCTCGCTGGCCCACTTCGCGATCGTTTCGGTATTACCCACCGTCTGGAGTATTATAAAATCCCCGAAATTGAACAAATAGTAACTCGTACTGCCGCTATTCTAAGTACTAAAATCAAGCCTGAGGCCACGTCTCTTCTCGCTACTCGCTCTCGCCTCACCCCTCGTATTGCCAACCGGCTAACAAAGCGTGTTCGTGATTTTGCCGATGTTAATGGTGATGGTGTGATTGATACTGAAACTGCTACTAAGGCTCTTGCTCTTCTCGAAATTGATGAACTAGGTCTTGATCCTGCTGATCGCAATATGTTGGAGTTGATGTTAGAGAATTATGAAGATCGACCTGTTGGTCTTACTACTATCGCCGCCCTCACAGGTGATGAAACCACTACAATCGAGGATTATTATGAGCCATATCTCATCCAACTTGGCTTCATCGAAAAAACTCCTCGCGGTCGCCGTGTCACTGAAAAAGCCAAACGACATCTAACCTGTTTAAGGAATAGGCTTTAATTTGCAAAAACTGCCTTTAAATGCTATAATAACGCAAATTAATTGGGACCAGAATATGGCAAATAACTCCAAAAAACAGCTACCGGGCATCGCTTTTGAAAAAGGTGAACATCTTGTTTTGGTAATTAAAAGAACTAAACTTATCCCTCTCGGCTTTTGGGCTGGTGCTCTTATCTGTTCAGTCATTCTGATCGCCGCGAGTATTCTCGTCAATGGTGGCAGTTCCTTTATTTTTAATCTTGACACCACTTCGAGATCATTTTTGCTCATGATTATTCTCATTATGCTTGGTACGATCTGGATTGCCACGCTCATCTCCACTCATGTCTATTCCGGCAACTGCCTCTATGTCACCAATAAACGTTTAATCCAAAATACTGTCACTTCTCTTTTTTCTAGCTCTACTAATGTAATCGATCTTATTGCGGTTGAAGACGTTAGTTTCAAACAATCCGGAATTTTTGAACATCTTTTTAGTATTGGCACTCTTCGTATGTCGACTATTGGCTCTGAAACTACCTATACTTTTGAGAACGTTGATACACCAACCGATGAGCTTGAAACTATCACTCATCTTGTTCACGTTGAAAAGGGTGAATCTTCTGACGGTTCCTGTCCTGCTGGTACACCAGCTACTGCTGTTAACTCCAGTGCTCCCACCACTGTCGTTACTACGGAGCCAGTTACTTTTGCTAATACTAACTCAGGTTCAACACCTCCAGTTGTCGAGGTTGTTACAACTACTGCTCCAGTTTCGTCAACTATTGAAGAAAATATTCCTGTTACTCCTACGCCGAAAAATATTGACACTAGTAGCACTACTTTCAATACTCCTAACAATTAACCCGTTAAAAATACCTGGATTGTCATAGCCAGGTACTTTTTGTTCAACATACGATTAACGCTGTTTAAGTGCTAATCTAATCCTTTCTTCAACCGGAAGATCTCTATCAACTTTTGCAAGCGCGTCGGTCGCTTCTTTTAGTGGAAAACCTAGCGCCATCAAAGCATCAAGTGCCTCATCATTTTTAGGCTGATTTTGGATTGTAACTGCTTCAGTTGCGCCATATTTCGTTGGTAATCCCACCTTATCTTTTAAATCCACAATCACGCGTTCAGCGGATTTTTTACCCACCCCTGCTGCCTTACTTACAAATGCTGTATCCGCATTTGCAATCGCATTACGTACTTCTTCTGGTTTTGCTAAAGATAAAATCGCCATCGCTGCTTTCGGTCCCACTCCATTCACAGAAATTAACATCTCAAAAATCTTTTTCGCCATCAAACTCGAGAAGCCATATAGATCTTCGGAATTTTCTCGTATTGCATGGTATGTATAAAATTTTTTCCTCTCACCTACATTGGTAGTCTCGGCATCAATCTGTGACAAGCCTATTTCATATCCCACACCGTGAACATCAACAATAATCGAATTTAAAAACTTTTCAGAAACTTCTCCCTCAATGTGTGCAATCATAGCATTATTCTACCATAGACCACCATTTTTCCTCAGCCTCTGCTTATGTTTGATATAATAAACATAAAGGTATTAAAATGTCTGAATTAATTGATCAATCCCCTCATGTTGAAAACCAAGATCTTCTGGATTCTCAGGATGTTCTGCCCCCATCTTCTTATCAACCTGAAACTAACAAAACATATCAAGACCCTGAGCTTGATCTGCTCACTTCTATTTCTTCAAGTCTTCAAAAACAACTTGGATTAGGCCAAGAACGCGTTGATCTAAATCATCAGGACGATCATGAACATGAGGATAGTCACGAAAACGAAGATGATTACGAAAATGTAGATAACGATAATTATAAAGAAAATGATAGCGAATATCAGGAAGATAGTCGTGAATATAACGAAGACGATGGAGATGAGCGTGTAGAATTTCGTGATGAACATCGTCAAATCAATCAATATCCTCTTACTCCTGAAATCTACGAGCGTTTTCCGTTTCTACATGAACTGCCTCAAGGAATCGCCGTTATGGGTGGAGTTGCAAGAAGTGCCGTCCGGCAATTTTTGACCGGCGATATCGAGCCGATTCGTGATCTTGATCTTGTGAATATTAATGACCGTGAAGGTGGTCAGTCAATTACTCCAGATGATCTTGATCGGCTGTCAAAAGAGTATATGCCGGATGATTATGCTTTTGGTTATGGCATCAAGAGTGAATCTTTTGAACACTATTTTCGTACGCGCGATTTTACCATCAATCAAAGTTTAATTCTAAACGGCCAGCTTTATTTTACCGACGTTGCAAGAAATGATTTTCTCGAAAATATTATCCGCCCAACTTATTATGAGCTACCGAATTATGATAATAATCTAAGTAGCCGTCTCTTTCTCAAGGCTCTCATGATGCAAAGCGTTATTTCAGGCTTCTCTAGTTCTATCCCAACTTTAGAGGATATTCAACATGTTGATCGCATTCGCACTTTCGATATTGCTTTGATGATGAACAAGTGTATTAGTCGCGATGTTGAGACTGCTCAGAATTTTACCGCTAATCTCATCGATTGGGATCTTATTTCAGAAGAATATCTCGGTCGCCCACTCGCCGCCGCTAAAGAACTTCGCCAGTCCCTATTTAATTTCAGTTACTATCCTTCCGCCTATAAACCAAAAGAATCGGCAGAACTCGGTGAAAAAACGGATCATGAGATTCAAGAATATTTGGACTCAATTAACTTCCGTGAATATGATCTCCCCGACTCAATGCTAGATTATCATGCCTCTGATCCAAGCATCCGGTTGGCCATTTCTGAATATGAAGAAGGTCCAACTGATCAGATTCGCTTCCAAACAGGTCAAAATAATCTCGAAGATTATTGGGAGCCAAAAGAAGGCCAATATACGAGTCGAGATTTTGATTTTATTAATTCTGACGATTAGGCTCAGTAATTTAAATCATCATTTTTTGAAATATTGGTAAATAAAAAATAACGAACTGCCTCGTTATTAATCTTCTAAATTCTGGTAGCACCAACTGGGATCGAACCAGTGACCTTAGGCTTATGAGTCCTACGCTCTAACCAGCTGAGCTATGGTGCCACTTGGCGGAAGGGACAGGATTCGAACCTGCGAAGCGTTAACTTGCTGGTTTTCAAGACCAGTGCCATCAACCACTCGGCCACCCTTCCGCTAATTATTTTAACAGATTATTCAGCGTTCGTAAATACGTTTGTGACGTCGTCAAGATCGTCAATTGCGTTTAAAAGTTTGTCGACTTTTTCGGCATCCTCCTCACTTACTGGCATGGAAGTATTTGCGATGTAGCGAAGTTCTGCATTCTCTACAGAAAGACCAGCATCAATCAAGGCCTGCCTCACTTTCATTAAATCAGTCGCCTCTGTGATAATTTCAATCCCATCTTCACTTTCGTTGGCGTCTTCCGCACCACAATCAAGAGCTGTCATCAGTGCATCTTCGCCTTTTTCGGCAATCTCGATCACTCCCTTTCTCGCAAACTGAAACATCACACTTCCTGGATCCGCCATACGTCCACCATTTTTAGAAAGTACATTGCGCACTTCCGGCATTGTGCGGTTTTTGTTGTCGGTCGCAACTTCAATGATAATACCAATTCCTGCAGGACCATAAGCCTCGTAGGTTTCCTCAATCATCACGGCTGCACTCTTGTCGGTCGCTCTTGCAATTGCACGCTCGATATTCGCTTTTGGCATATTCGCTTTACGAGCTTTTTCCAGTACCATCGCAAGAGTAGGGTTCATTGAAGGATCACCACCGCTTCTTGCGGCAATCGCAATCTGGTTTGCAATTTTTGTAAAAGCCGCGCCACGCTTTGCGTCGACGATGGCTTTTTGGCGTTTCGTGGTCGCCCATTTACTGTGTCCTGACATCTTTTGACCTTCCTGTTTTTATCATTTTCTTCTCTATATTATATCATTAAAGTCGTACGAAATCTCTACTGATTGTCGCCATTCTATCTTTTGGCAAGTTAAATTTCTTTCCCGGTTTATATTCTCTAATTGCTTCTAAAAAATCTATGATTTGAGGTCTGGTTAGCGAGATCCCTCTTCTAAGACAAATCGTTCTCAAAATCTCACACGTCAGCATATTCACCTTTTTCTCGCATTCCTGTGTATTTATATTATTTTCGCACATCGTCTCCCCCGCACTACTCTTAAAGAAATCTCTTTGAAAAATTATCTCATCCCCCGAATTTTTTATAATAATTTGCTTAGATAAATCGGTAAGGTTTTTCTCGATCTCCTCACGCAAAACTTTTTGTTTTTTGACAAGTTCTAGTAGTTGATTTTTTGTTTTTTGTTCTAAATTCCCTAAAGCTCTTCTCACTCTATTTCGTAAATAATCATCTTCAAAATTCGTTGGATCTTGTCGAAAACAGAGATGATTCTTACTAGCATAGCGTAAAATATCAGTCTTGCCCATTCCGAGATCCACTAGCGGTCTTTGAACTTTTGTATTTCCAAACGGTGCTAATCCTCGCCAAAAGGTTCCACGAATCAGATTAATTACTACGGATTCTAAAAGATCGTCCACGTGATGTGCAGTACAAATTACACCATTATATTTATTCGCGACATGATATAAAAAATTGTATCTTTTTTCTCTGGCTTCCTCTTCGGAAACTCCCCCTCCGAGTATAATCTTCCTAGATTCAAACGGCACCATCAACTCTGTACATTTCTCTTTAACAAACATCTCGTCGGCATCGGCCGAGTCCCTTGTTCCGTGATTAAAATGCGCCACCAAAATATTGGCCGGTTCTTTTTTGTAGAACATACCAAGTAGCACCATTGAGTCAATTCCACCAGATACTGCCAAAATCTTTTTCACTCTTAAATTATACCAAATTCTGATCATTCCATCTCTACCTCATATCTGTTATAATTACCCCATGAATTCAGACCACATTCGTAATTTCTGCATTATTGCGCATATTGACCACGGTAAGTCCACTCTTGCTGATCGCATGATGGAGATCACTGGTACGGTCGAAAAGAGACAAATGAAATCTCAATTACTTGACTCCATGGAGCTTGAGCGTGAAAAGGGAATTACAATTAAGTTGACTCCTGTTCAAATGCATTACAAAGGATATGAATTAAATCTCATTGATACTCCCGGTCATGTTGATTTTTCTTACGAAGTTTCGCGTTCTCTACAGGCTGTCGAATCGGCTATCCTCGTTGTCGATGCCACCCAGGGTATCCAGGCACAGACTCTCGCCAATGTTTACCTCGCCCTCGAGCAGGATCTCACAATCATTCCCGTAATCAATAAAATCGATCTTCCAGCTGCTGATGTCGAAAAAGTTTCAGGCGAAATCATTAATCTTCTTGGTTGTAAAAAAGAAGATATTATTCCGGTTTCTGCTAAGACAGGCTTAAACGTTGAAGCGGTTCTTGACGCAATTATCCAAAAAGCACCAAGTCCAAAAACTCCAATCGAACCCAAATCGACTAATCCCACTCTTGAAACTCGTGCTCTCATCTTTGACTCCTATTTTGATGATTATCGTGGTGTTGTACTCTATGTTCGCGTCTTTAATGGTCAAATCAAAAAGAACGACAATATTTTCATGATGGCTTCCAAAATAAATGGTATTGCCCTTGAGGTTGGTGTCTTGACGCCTGGTATGCAACCTAAAGATAATCTCTCTGAAGGCGAAGTTGGCTATATTGTGACTAACCTAAAAACCACTCGCGAAGCTAAGGTTGGTGACACTGTCACTCTACAGAAAAAACCTGCCAGCACTCCGCTCCCAGGTTATAAAAATGTCTTACCTTTTGTCTATGCTGGCTTCTTTCCAGTCTCCAATGACCAGTATAAAGATTTAAAAGATGCTATCGAGAAACTATCTCTCAGTGATTCCGCTTTGCGCTTTGAACCAGAAAACAGCCCAGTTCTAGGTTTTGGTCTTCGCATCGGTTTTCTCGGTCTTCTTCATATGGACATCATCAAGGAGCGTCTTGAACGTGAATTTAAATTAGATCTCGTCGTCACTAATCCGTCCACAAACTATCAAGTTCGCCTTAATTCCGGCGAGGAGCTTGAAATTAAATCTGCTTCTAATCTTCCTGACACTAGTTATGTTTCCGAAATTCGCGAACCTTGGGTCAGGGGTGAAATTATCTTGCCAGTCTCTATGATCGGCAATGTTTTGACCTTAATTGTTGAAAAACGCGGTTTGCAGAAAAATATTTCTTATCTCGAAGATCGTGCTCTTATCAATTTTGAGGCTCCCATGGCCAATCTTCTTACTGATTTTTATGATCAATTAAAATCACTTACTTCCGGCTATGCCAGCTTTAATTATGAAATTTCGGATTACCGTCCTGAAGATTTAGTACGTGTAGATTTTTTAATTGGCGGTGAACGCATAGATGCATTAGCTCTGATGTGCCATCGTTCTGAAGCTGATTCTATCGGCCGTACAATTACAAAGAAACTGAAAGAAGTGATCCCTCGCCAAAATTTTGAAGTTGCCTTGCAGGCCGCTATCGGTGCTCGTATTATCGCTCGCGAAACCATCGGTGCCTTTCGTAAAGATGTGACCGTCAAGATTCATACTGGTGACCGCGACCGCAAAGCTAAATTGCTTGAGAAACAAAAACGTGGTAAGGCCAGGATGAAACGTTTCGGCAAAATTGACATCCCTTCCGAAGCCTTTACGGTCATGTTAAAACGTGATTAGGACACACAATTGTGTAATTATGTTTTATTTCTTTAAAATGATATGCTTGATATCTTTTATCCGATAAATTCAATCAACTTATCAATTACGGTATCATAAACCTCGTCACGGCTCTGATTTGCTGGTACTTTAATCAGCATCTTTAACTCATCGTAGTGATTAAGTACTGGCATCGTTTTTTCACGGAATTCGGCAAGTCTGGTTTCAAAAACCTCCATATTTGCATCGTCAGCTCGTCCGCCACGGTCGTTTAGCTCCTTTGCTACTCTAAAACGCTTCTTTACTTCTTCCTCTGTCAGATCCAGCATAATTACTGCTTTAATTTCATGTCCACCCGCTCTTGCGGCTTCCATAATCTTATCTTCTTCACCAGACCAGCGTCCCACACTGGACAAAATCAGGGAATCATTCTGAAGTTCTTTGCGTGAAAAATATGGCAAGATTATATCATAAAAGGTATTTGTTGGAATTAGTTTTCCACTTCCAGTCATATCTTCATTCTGTTCCGCCTCATAGGCACGGATTATAATCCCGGAAGATAAGAATTTTGCCTGTAAATCTTCTGCAAGTCTCATTCCCACCGTATCCTTGCCACTCATCGGCAAACCAAAGATATTGAGGCTTCCCGTATCCAGCCAGTTTTTTATCATTTCTATTATTTTTTCATTCAAGTTTTGTCTATCCATGATTAATTATATCATGTATTGGATTTTTTAATAATGTCTCTAGTTTTTCAAATAATCATCCTGGATATAAAAACATAGAATAACTTGCTTATGCTATTTTGCTTATGTTATAATCTATAATACAAACAAAAATTAAGGTTATTTAAAAGGAGAATATGAATCTCATAAGTAACAGCCATATAAACACCTTTCTCCGTCTTCGTCCTAGTAAGATCTTTTATTTTATTCCTTTTTTTGCGTTCAGCCTCGTATCTGTATTCCTTAGTCTATTCACTATCTATCAATCCCAGACTTCGACTTTTGCAGCTCCAGGCGCTCCTGGTACGCCTGGTAACCCCGCCTCCTTATCCACCTCCGTTTCCAGCCCTGTTGTTAATTTCAATTTTAACGGCACGGAAATTCAGTCCTCGACATTTAAGTCGTCTACAATCGCCCTCAATGTCAGCACAAACAATATAACAGGAGCTACTACTTATATTTCTAGCGTCGACGAAGATACTAGTCTAAATCCGACCGACTCTTCGGTTGCTCAAAAAATCACCAGTATTGACTCCAGTATCAGCGAAACAAGTTTTACTCCCAAAAAGTGGGGATACCGTGCTTCAAGAACTACTCCCTCCGGTAATTTTAACCCCATAGCCAAACTCAGCAGCGCTGATATTTTATACACCGAAAATAATCCCGCCACCGTCAATTACAACGTTGAATTTGGCGTGAAATCTGGGCCAGACCTCTTATCTGGGTCATATACAAAACAAATCTTATTTTCTTCAATAACTAATCATGTCCCTACCTCAACAACCTTTATACGAGGTCATGACTTTAATAATACTCTTATTAGTTTTGGCTCTCCTGGTATCGTTAAATCTTTTAAGCATTCTACCTCTGCCCCTCCTGCTGGCGCCAATACTAAGGTTGTCTCTACCACGGATTCTGACGTTCCCGCCTATGTCTGGTATGATGCCGCTAGTCAATCTATTCTCTGGTATAGTGATGCGGACACTGCTTATGCCAATGAAGATTCGAGCTATATGTTCAGTGATCTTGGCAATAATTACTCCGATATAAGTCTTATTGATACAGCTGGTATCAATACTAGTCGTGTCAAAAACATGAGCCATATGTTCCATAACGGTAAATGGTTTATTAAGAAAATTAATCTTGCTGGCTTCGATACTAGTAACGCTACAGATATGAGTTATATGTTTGCCACCTTTGGCGCTAATCCAAGTTGGTCCGTTGATCCTATAGATTTGTCAAGCTTTAACACTAGTAAAGTCACTAATATGCAAGGTATGTTTTCTAGTTCTTATCTTTCATCTATCGATATCAGGCACTTCGATACTAGTAACGTCACTGATATGAGCTATATGTTTAATAATTTACACAAAGCTACTTCTCTTGATCTCTCAGGTCTCAATGTTAAAAAAGTTAATAATATTCAAAATATATTTTTTAGTAATAGTAATAGCAAACTTCAATCTCTTAGTCTTGCTGGCTGGGAGCTCGATTCTATTACATCTATGGGTGGTTTATTCAATAATCTATCTGAACTTACAAGTCTCAACCTGAATGGTTTCACTACAAAAAATGTCACTGATATGAGCTATATGTTTTTTGGCACAAAGAAGCTCGCTAACCTTGATCTTTCAAGTTTTGATACTAGCAATGTAACCAACATGGCTGGTATGTTTCAAAGCATGGAATCTCTTACCAGCCTTAATCTTTCCAATTTCAATACTAGTAATGTTACCGATATGAATAATATGTTCCGCGACAACTTTGCTCTCAAGACTCTTAATCTTTCGAGTTTCGATACTAGTAATGTAACCAATATGGCCGAGATGTTTAGGCATTCTGGCTCTATTTACCCGTTAGATGTTTCTACTTTTGACACACGTAAGGTTACTAATATGACCAATATGTTCTATTCAACTCTTATGTCTCCCGAAAATTCCACTCTCGACATTTCAAATTTCGACACAAGAAGTTTAGTTTCTGCAGCCGGTATGTTTAATTATACTAAAGCAAAAACCATCTATGCCTCTAATAAGTTCACCGTAGCTCACCTCTCTCCATCACCCACTGCAATGTTTATGACTAACGATAATCTAGTCGGAGGAAACGGTACTGCTTATGTTTGGCCAAATTACAACTCGACTTTCGCCCACATTGACGCCCCCGGCAATCCTGGCTATTTCACTCAGAAACCTTAAACCAAACTCATAAAGCGGTCTACCCATATCCTTTAAGGTATATATCGCCACATGATCACATTTTTGGCACTCTTGTATTTTGAGTGCCAAAGCGCTATAATAAACCTTAGAAATTATGGAAGATCAGTCACAGATTCATCTTACCGAACGTCAAAAGGCTATTCTTTTTGCCATTATCGAAGAATATGCCGAAATGGCCACTCCCGTTGGCAGTGTTACTCTCGCCAAGCTTTTTGATGTTTCTAGTGCTACTATCCGTGCTGAAATGGCCAGGCTCGAGGAACTTGGTTTGATCGCCTCTCCACATACTTCTGCTGGCCGTATCCCCACCGACGCTGGCTATCGTTTCTATGTCAACGCTCTAGTTGAACGTGAGAATAGCACTACCACTGTTGATCTCTCCAGGCCTTCTTCTATCGCTAGTTCTTTTATGCCACTAAACTCCGATGATTTCACTAATTCCATCGATGACTATTTTGATGGTTCTGATAGTCTCCTTCTTGATCCACCATATCATCATCTCGTCCCTAATCGGGCTCTCTCCTCTGGCCCTCAAGACAAAAATCGTAGTCTTCACGCCCTTGAGGTTCGCATCAACGCCCAAAATCAAATCGAATATGCTATTCGCACTGCTGTTGATATGCTGGTCGAATTGACTGGTAATCTTGGTCTCGCCACGATCGGCAACCAGCTCTACCTCTCTGGCATCTCTAAACTCTTTTCTCAACCTGAATTCACGGATTATCAGCGCATCCAGAACGTTTCACAATTGTTAGATAATCTTGAACCATGGCTCAAAGAAGCAAAACCCGGTCAGCCCCTCAATATTTTTATTGGCGAAGAGAATCCAATTGGTAAAAATTCTGATGTTTCGCTTATTATTAGTAAATTCCACTCTCCCTACTCCGATTCTAGCTATATCGGCATCCTCGGTCCTACTCGTCAAAACTACGCCCAAGTTATGAGTCTTGTCCGCCACGCCGGCCAATATTTAGAGAATATGTATTAAAAGAAAGGAAAAAATGAACAAGCATCAAACTACACCTCAAGATCATTCAGGGGACCGCTCCCTAAAAGACCATCCTCATTTTCAGTCTGCCACTCAAACCTTCACCACGGAGAACCAGTCACAAGAGCTTGAAAAACTTGCCTTACAAAATACTGAGCTCATTGGTGATCTTCAGCGTACTCGTGCAGATTTTGAAAATTTCAGAAAGCAAGTTGATCTCCAAAGGGAACAAGCTAAAAATGTGGCCAAGTATGCCACTGTGAGTAAATTTTTACCCCTCATTGATGATATGTCTCGTGCCATCAAGGCTCATCCCGATTTACTTTCTCCAATTCAAAAAACCCTCGACAAGACCCTAAAGTCCCTCAACCTCTCTCTTATCGATTCTAACGTCGGCACTGCTTTTAATCCTGAATATCATAACGCCATCTCGATGGATGATGGTGAAGGTGAAAAAGAAGTCATTGCCGAGGAATTGATCCCAGGCTATCTCTATGAGGGTCAAGTTTTGCGTGCTGCTATGGTTCGCGTCAAACACCAATAATTATCTTGTATCTCGCATCGCTCCCTTCTCCATGTTATAATAAGCATATGAATTATCCACAAAATAAATTACAGCGCACTGCCGAACGCATCCGTGCCTGTAATTACCTCACTGTTGCTCAAATTTTCCTCAAAGATAACTTTCTTCTTGAGCGACCATTAAGTTTTGATGATATTAAGCCACGTCTCCTCGGACATTGGGGCACCTGCCCAGGTATTAATCTTGTCTATTCTTGTATGTGCAATATTTTTGCTGATCAAAAGGAGAATACCGTTTTCGTCCTCGGTCCAGGACACGGTTTTCCAGCTCTACAAGCCAACCTTTTTTATGACGGTGATCTTGCAGCAGTCGATCCGACCCTGTCTCGTGATTATGCTGGTCTTGCCAAAATCTCCGAGCTATTTTCTCGCATCGGCGGCTTTCCGTCTCATGCTAGTCCCTCTGCCCCCGGCGTGATTTGTGAGGGTGGTGAACTTGGTTATTCTCTTGCTACTGCCTATGGTTATTGTCTAGGACATCCCGAGCGCACGGCTATTGTTCTACTCGGTGATGGTGAATTTGAAACCGCCACTACTCTGGCTAGTTTGAACCTCAACGATCTTCTGTCTTCTCCAAATAATGGTAAAATTATCCCTATCTTACATCTTAATGGTTACAAAATCTCTGGTCCAACCGTTGCCAGCCGTCGATCCGCACATCAGTTAAACGAATTAATTCGTGGTTTTGGTTTTCAACCTATCCGTATCGAAGAACGCCTCAGTCCAGTCGATACTGAAGAACTTGATATTGTTGATTCCTTTGATGATGACGAAGAAGATTCCGATTCTTCTTCTTTTGAGGCTGTTGAACATAAGATCACTGATTTTATCCGTGAAGAATATGACGATCAAGATCAAGACACTGCACGCACAGCTTTTGAGTTGACGTATCAGGACACAGATTTGATTATTCAAAATCTCATCACTGATCTTGACGCGGCACTCTTACAAGCTAAGCAGAGTCAAAAACCAGTCTTCATTATCCTCGAAACAGAAAAAGGTCTCACCGGCCCACTCATTGCTGAAGATTTAAAAGTTCGGGGTAATTTTAAGGCTCATCAGGTTCCTTTGCCAAAAGCTAAATCTGATGAAACCGAACTCCGCGCCCTAGAATCTTGGCTACGCTCATATCATTTTGAAGAACTATTTAACCGTGAGAAAGGTTTTATTCATGAATAATTTTAATCCCGGCTCCGCCAAGAAATCTATCGCCAAAGTACTTGGATCGAAACTTAAACAACAGGCCGAGCGAGATCAGACTTTCTATCTGTTCAGTCCTGATGAGACCACCAGTAATAAATTAGATGAGATTTATCAAGCCACTAGTCGTGCTTGGGGCGTCTCCCTTCCGCAAAAAAAGTGGGATCTCCCTGAGTCTCCCGACGGACGTATCGTTGAGTTACTTTCTGAAAATGTCCTCTTTTCCGTCATGATCGGACATTTGCTCTCCAACGAGCCAGCCATGATGACTAGTTACGAGGCATTCTTTACCATCATTCTTTCTCAGATTATCCAACATCTCAAATTTTTGGAACAATCTGAAGAAGTTCAGTGGCGCCCAAAGTATCCCTCAGTCAACCTTTTAAGTACTAGCACTTGTTGGCGCCAGGACCACAATGGTTTTTCTCACCAGTCTCCAATTTTGATTTCCTCATTGCTAGATCGTCCGGGTAATCACGTAAACTGTTTCTTTCCAGTTGACGCTACGGCCGTAGATCCTTGTTTTGATTTTCTTATACAATCCAAGAACCAGGTCAATCTCGTTACTTTTAATAAAACTGAAGAACCAATTTGGCAAACCGAAGCTGAGGCAAAACAGAATTTTCTAGCTGGTTGTAGTCTATTTGAATTTATCTCTAATAAAAATACTGCAGGTGATTTTGATCATCTCTTTGTTACCGCCGGTGATATTGCTACCCGTGAAGCCGTAGAGGCTATCAAAATCCTGCGCCAGGATCTACCAGAAATGCATTTTGGGCTCATTAACGTATCTTCGCTTACACATGGTGCAATTGGTACAACTACTCGCCCTCTTTCTCAGACAGATTTTGACCATCTCTTCGGGCAGTCCGCTCCGATTACGGCCAATTTCCATGGCTATCCAAATACTTTTACGGATATTCTCAGTAATTACACTGATAAAAAACGTATCAAGAGCCACGGCTTCGAGGAACAGGGAAGCACCGTTACGCCTTTTGCCATGCTCACCATGAACCATGCGTCAAGGTTACATCTCGCGCTAGACGTCGTGATTCTTCTTGGCCGCTCAGATCTTATCGAAAAATATCAAAAACAACTAGAGTTTTACAATTCTTACGCTCTCGAGCATGGCATCGATCATCCTGAGCTCGGTATTGATAATTAATTGGTTTTAAGTATTCGCAAAAAAACTAATTACCTTTTACGACCACGCCCCTTCACGAAACCCATTCCTGACCTACTTGTTTCGGCAATTTTTGCGAACATCATTCGGCCTGAACTGGTTTGAAGAAAACGTACAAATTCAACTTCGATAATCTTACCAATCTTTGAGGAAGCTTCGTCCACCACTACCATCATTCCGTCCGGCAGGTATCCAACACCTTGTTTTGGATTGCTACCTGTCGCTACGATTTTCAATTTAAGCTTCTCTCCCGGAAGATAATCAGCTCGAAGTTCCATCGCTAAATCATTAATATTAAGTACATCAATACCAAGTGTTGACGCCACTTTTCCTAGGTTATAATCATTTGTCATGATTAATCCATGATTTTCTTTTGCTAATTGGATTAAGCGATCATCTACTGGTGTACGATCTAGTGGATCTGACAGAATTATTACGTCGACATGGACAACTCTTTCAAGCTCTCTAACAATATCAAGCCCAGCCCTCGCGCGGTTTCTTTTTTCAGTATCTTTGCCGTCCGCAAGAAGTTGCATTTCGCGTAGTACGCTACGAGGAATAATCAGTACACCGCCAAGAAAGCCAGTTTTTGCTACATTTAAAATCCTTCCGTCCATCAAAGTTGAAGAATCGATATAGATTTTACGAGTTTGTCCGTAGTAATTAAAGCTCTTTTTGAAAGAACGTGCTGCTAAAAACGAAGTCTGCAGGAATATCACTACCACTAATATTAAAATAATTTCAGTCATATAAGTATTATATCATTTTGGATAAATCGATACTATATCACTTAAGTTTTACTTCATAAGTAGCGTATCATATAAAAATAAATATCTCATATATGAGATATTTATTTTTTAAAGTAATGACTCTTATTCGACACCGCCTGGATAGTCAGTCACTCTCATCTTTACGATACCGTTCTTATCCGCCGGTTCGAGACTTGTCCAAGGTGTGATTGAAAAACCAGTTTCGCCATATCCATAGGTCGTTCCATTCTGGACTCCGCCAATATATCCTGAGCCACCACCCGCGCCAGCACAGGTCTGGTGTTCATCATAAGCTCCTTGTCCGGTAAATCCACCTGCCCATCCACCACCGGCACCCGGTCGACCTAAAACCGCATTGGCTATTTTTGGATAAACATTTGCTGGGATTGGGGCAGACGCTCCGAATCCTGATCCTCCCCCAGTTGTTTGTGTACCGCCAGTCCCAGAGAAAAGACTACTATAATTCGGGTCCGATGTTGATCCAAGATACTTACTTTGTCCACCCACAGTACCACCGCCGTGCCCACCTCTAAAGCAGAGCGAACCACCTGCTCCACCCCCAGCTACCATTATTCTTTGTTCTAAACGATAGAATTTTATACTAGTTATATCTGCTACTTGATTCGTTGTTTTAACTTTTAATCGAATTTCCACCCCCGGTCCTGGGTTTACCCCAGGAAGATGGGTAGCTGGTGGTGAACCAACAGGGTAATTAAAATACACTAAGATGTAGTCGCCAAATTTCTGATAATATACATCGGATAAATAATGGTAGCCATAGTCATAATAAGCTAGTAAACCCTCAAAATCCGCATCTGGTAGATTAGTTGTTTTAATTACAGTCTGATAAGTTCCATGTTCAATATTAGCCCACGGACCAGCGTTAAGAAGGGCGTCGGAAGGATTAAAGCCTGGAGAGTATCTCATATTTTTATGCTGTCCATAATCTTGGACATCCGGCCGAATATCACTACCTCCACCGCCTCCACCGGCTCCCCAGTCGTTCAGAGCCGTCCCCTTTACTAAAAGTCCCGTTGATCCGTTGCCTCCACCGTTAAAACCACCCTTTGCGTTGTACCCGACCGTGGTTCTGTCGTTGCCGGCCTGTCCTTTACCCCCGACAAAAACCATTGTCTTTTCGCCTTCAGTAAAATCCTTATATCCGGCTGAATACCCGCCTTTTCCTGAAAGGAAATTCTCAGGTGATCCATACCAATATCTAGCCGCTTGTGCTGCTGTGCGGTCGCCTCCGTTTGCACCCATCGCTTCGATAAAATATTTTCCTTGAATTGGCGCAACCATCTCTTGTGGTGTACCAGTGTAGTGGAACGTTGATTCAGCCGCAACAAACTCTACGGCATTTTGTTTTGAATAGATATAACCATAAGGTTTAGTTTCCACCACCATCTCCGCCTTTTGCCCAGGCTGAAACCTCGGACTAGCGGTGCTAAAATCAGCAATACAATTAAAAGTAAAACCATCTCTACTTGATTCAGCATCGTCCGTTTGAGGTTCACAGTCCACCCCACCTACGGTAACCTTATATCTTTTTATGTAATTCACTCGATGATAAGTATCCTGATCATTTTCGATTAGGGGAACCTGAATCCGGAACTTATGTTTAAGTTTCTTTCCTGCACTGCTAGTCACCGTATCTCCGTTTGCTAGTAACGGTACTTTTGCATTTTGTACTTCTTTTATCGAGAAATCACCTTTAATGCTTGAGTTCACCACCGCAGAATAGACCAAATATGCCCGATACGCTCCAGGTGGTGTATTGCCATCAACTTTTACTCCATAATCAACCGCAACCTTGTTGTTGGCTATCGGCCCGTTACTCTCGGACACTAAACAGCTATTTGAAAGAGTATTAAAGTCACACAGTGGAATTACATAATCCAAGCCGTTCTTTCTTAGAAAAATACCCCAAGTATTAGTGTTTAAATCTGATTTTTGAACTGGTGCATTAGTTTGGTTATCATAGGGAATTTCATGCACAGGAGCATTAGTTCTAAGCCCCGCATTCTCGATTGAAACGTACATTTTATAACCAGTCACTGAGTTCGTTGAAATAGAAACATTCGCGTCGGTTCTTACTAGTTGCCCCATATCAGATCCACTAAGTGTGTAATTTACTGATTTTGGAAGTGTGATACTCGCATAATATCCCTCAGTGGAAATCAATGACGGCGGAGTATTAGTTGAGCCATATGTCACCACTGCATATGTACTTGAATAAGCTAACAGGGAAATTGTGAAAGTTATAAGACACCCCAACAAGAAAAAGATTGGCATCATATTCTTACCAATCGATCTTTTCGTGGATTTCTTTATTGCCTTCATTTTACCTTTATTATTCTTACAACCTTTAGGAAGATAAACATTATCATTATAAAGTAATTCAAGCTTAAAATCCATTTTTTCTGCTCTTTTTACTCTATTTTTTACAAAAAATTATAAAAATATTTCAGTTGCTCTAACTAAAATACAAGTGTATAATTATGATAAATTGTCAATAAAATGGAGGACAGGGTGGTTAATACTGGTAAGGATAAAGAAAAAACCGCTATGGAAAAACAGGGAAAAATAACAAAATCTAATGGTGATCCCCTAGCTAGACACTCGATTAGCAATTCACAGAAATCTGAGGCAAAAGCTCCAAAGCGTTCAATTTTTCACAAAAAAGATCAAAAAATGAATCTATACTCATCCCTCATTTACCGTTCTCGTGCTAAAAAAGAAGCAAAAGCCCGCAAAGCCGCTGAAGAGCTAGCAAAGCTTCCTAAAGATCCGGTCAAGCGCTTCTTTGCTAGACTTCATCCTAAACGTGTTTTTCGTTTCATTTTCTCAAAAAAAGGTCTTTTCTTCTTCCTCAAATCTGCTGCCGTTCTTTTTCTGATTTCTGTTATTGCTATTGGTGGTCTCTTTCTCTACTACAAAAAAGATCTTGATGAAATTCGTCTTGATCAGATGAAGGTTTCTGGTACCGTTAATACTTATCTTGATCGCAATGGCCAAGTTCTCTGGGAAGATAAAGGTGATGGTGATTATCGTCTTGTTGCCGATGGCGAAAACATCGCCACTTATATGCGCCAGGCCACTGTTGCTATCGAGGATCGTGAATTTTATAATCACCCAGGTGTTAATTTCTTCGCTCTAATACGTGCTGCCATCTCTACGGTCACCGGTCATGGTGTGCAGGGTGGCTCGACCTTGACCCAACAGCTAATCAAACAAGTCTATTTTTCTGATGAAGCCAGTAACCGTACTGTTTCTGGTCTTCCTCGTAAAATCAAAGAGATGATCCTCGCTCTTGAGCTCGAAAAAATGTACTCTAAGGAACAAATCATTACGATGTATCTCAACGAATCTCCATATGGTGGTCGTCGTAATGGTGTCGAAAGTGCTGCTCAGGCCTACTTTAAAAAATCTGCAAAAGAGCTCACTCTTGCTGAGTCCGCTCTTCTCGCTTCCATCCCCAACAATCCTTCCTATCTCAGTCCATATAATACCGCCGCTAATAATGCTCTTATTGCCAGGCAACATAAAACTCTCGATGTTATGGTTAAAATGGGTTATATCACTGAAGATCAGGCCAATGAGGCTAAGAAAGTTAATATTCTTGACGAAATTCAGCCCGAAGTTAGTCGTTATACAAATATTAAAGCTCCCCATTTCGTCCTTGAAGTTAAGAAGCAGCTCGAAGCAAAATATGGCGTCAAAACCATGCGTGCTGGTGGTTTTACTATCAAGACCTCTCTCGACCTTCGCGCCCAAGAATACGCCGAAGCTGCTGTTGCTAACGGCGCTAAATTAATGAAACGTAACGGTAGTGATAATATTTCACTTTCCTCAGTTGATGTTGAAACCGGACAGATTATTGCCATGGTCGGATCCGCTGATTGGCATAAACCAGTCTATGGCGAAGTTAATGCTGCTACTGCTCTCCTCGAGCCAGGCTCAACCATCAAGCCAATTCTCGATTATGCTCCACTTTTTGCTCAGCGTGAAGGTATTAACTATGGTGCTGGCTCTATTCTTAAGGATGAAAATATTGATAAATATTACTGTGCAGGTTCTACTGGCAATTGTATGCTTCGTAACTACTCGGGCGCTTTCTATGGAAACATTCCAATTCGCAAAGCCCTCGCCAACTCTCTAAATATTCCAGCCGTCAAGGCTCTCTATATTAACGGTATTGAGAATAGTCTCAAAGTTGCTCATGGCCTCGGTGATCTTTCTTACTGTACTGATGCTTCCTCTGGCCTCTCGATCGCTATCGGTTCCGGCTGTAACGTCCGTCCGATCGAGCATGCCAATGCTTATGCTTCTCTTGCTCGTGGTGGTATCTATAAGCCACTCGCCTACGTTCTAGAAGTTAAAAACTCCTCTGGCGATGTGGTTGAAAAATGGGAAGATACCGCTGGTAAACGTGCTCTTGACGCACAGGCCGCCTATATGGTTACAGATATTCTTGGCGACGCTAATGCTCGTACTATGGTCTGGGGCTCTCTTGCCCGTGCTAAAGGCTTTGTCGTACCAGGTGTTTGGACCGCCACTAAAACTGGTACTACTACTACCGCCAACTCTGCCATTACTAAAGACTCACTTATGGCTTCCTACTCCTCCGCTGTTTCTACGGTAGTTTGGAATGGTAATCACGACGGTTCTGGTCTCTGGAATAGCTCAAACGATATTGTTCGCACCGTAATCAGTGATTATATGGCTCCAGTTCACACCCAGGTTTACGCTGCCGACGGTAAGTGGAAAACTGGCGACAAGCCAGTTCAGCCTGCCGGTATGCAAACACTCACCGTCAACGGTATTACTGACATCTGGCCAAGCTGGTTTAACAGCAAAAACAACGGTATCCAAAAGGAAACTATTAAATTTAACAAGTTCACCAAGAAGAAAGCTAGCAGTTGTACTCTTCCTGCTCTCACTGTTGATGTTGAAATTACTTACTCAATCGACCCAATTTCTAAGAATAAAACCTATGCCACTGATCCAAACGGCTATGATCCAAACACTGAAGATGACTGTTCTTATACTCCACCATCCGTCTCCTTCAGTACCCGTACCATTGCTTCGTCTACACAATTGAAGTTTACGGTCACTGCTGGTTCTGCTTCTTCTATGAGGTACACAATCTCAGTGGATGGTACTGCTGTTAAAAATGGTTCTGCCTCTTCCGGTCTCAATGATCCAAATTACACTATGACCGGTACCGAATCTACTATCACCGTTACCCTAACTGATGATAAGGGCTATGAGACTACCGACACGATCACACGCCCATAGTCTTTGGTGTCTCTCAATATAAAAATAACCAACAGAGTTAAAATTTGAAACCGCGCTCTCTGTGCTACAATAAGGATATGAAATTATCCGAAGAATTAGCTTGGCGCGGTTTTGTCGCCGAAAACACAATTAAAAATTCTGCAGAAATCGATCAGCGAGAACATAAAAAATTCTATTTCGGCGCTGATCCTTCTGCCGACTCTCTCACTATTGGTAATCTTGCTGCGCTTATGATGTGCGCCTGCTTTGTTCGTCACGGATATCAGCCTTATCTTCTTGTTGGTGGTGCAACCGGTCAAATCGGTGATCCTAAAGAAAATGGTGAACGCGATCTCAAGACGATCGAGGAAATTGAACATAACAAGGATTGCATTAAGAAGCAGATGGAGTTCATCATCAGCCCAGATGGTGCAGCTAATACTTTAGGTGATGGTGATCCTACTAATGATCACTATGAACTTACCATGGTTGACAATCTTGATTGGTTTAAAAATATCAACTATCTAGATTTTCTCCGTTCTATTGGTAAAAACTTCTCCATGACCCAACTTCTTGACCGTAAATTTATTCAAAATCGCATCGGTGAAGGCGGTTCCGGTATCTCTTATGCTGAATTTTCTTACACTCTTATCCAAGGTTATGATTTTCTTCATCTTTACCGTACTCACGGCATTGATCTTCAACTCTGTGGTGCTGATCAATTTGGCAACGCCTCTACTGGTGTCCACTTGATCAAACGTCTCGAGGGTGGTCGTGCTGATGTTTGGTCAACTCCACTTATTATTGATCCGGTCTCTGGCCGTAAGTTTGGTAAATCTGAAGGCAACGCTGTTTGGCTCGCTGGTTCTGATAATGGTTCTGGCAACTTCACTTCCGTCTTTGACTTTTATCAATTTTGGCTCAATCAAGCCGATGAAGCTGTTGAATATCTAATTAAGATCTACTCCGTACTTGATAAATCAGTCATCGATCAGATCCTTTCTGAACATCGTGCTCATCCAGAACAGCGCATTGCTCAAAAAGCTTTGGCCAAAAGCGCTACCGAAGTCGTTCATGGCAAAAAATCTGCAGCTGCCGCCATCCTTCTCACTGAACTTCTCTTTGGTGATCGTCGTTTAGAAACTCTTTCCGAATCTGAAGTTGAATCAATTTCTTTTCTGCTCCCTACTATGAAACTCGTTGATAAATCTGGCTCCGTCTTGCTTCTAGATGCGCTCACTGAAACTGGTCTTTGTTCTTCTCGCTCCGAGGCAAAGCAGTTAGTTTCTGGTAATGCTATTTCAGTTAACGGTATTAAGGTTACGGATTTAAATTTTGAAATTAACACTCTCTCCGTCTTAAAGCGCGGTAAGAATAAGTTTATCCTTATAAAATAGCTATCTTCTAGTAGTCTAGATGAAATTTACGTCTCTTTTGTTTTAATAGTCTCTTTTCTTGAGATAGCATTTTCGCCTTTGTGAATAAAAACTTCTCCTCATGCTTGAAAAAACTACGAGTTCGGCTATACTTGAGATAAGAGAGCGAGGTAAGGATTATCTATTCTTCTGTAGAGAGAAAGATCACAATTATATTGCCGGTCAAATTAATTAATTCTAAATAAAGGACAAACTATGGCAAAAGAACCAAAAGAAACCAAAGAAAATTCTGTACAAGATGGCAAATCTGAAGCATTGAAACTTGCCATTGCTCAGATCACCAAACAATTTGGTGATGGTTCCATCATGAAGCTTGGTGAAAATCATAACGTGAATATTGAGTTAATTCATTCCGGTTCACTTTCATTAGACCTTGCCCTCGGTGGTGGCTATCCAAAGGGTCGTATTATTGAAATTTATGGTCCTGAGTCTTCCGGTAAGACTACCCTTGCTTTGCATGCTATTGCTGAAGTTCAAAAAACTGGTGGTCAGGCTGCCTTCATTGATGCCGAGCATGCTCTCGATCCATCTTATGCTGAAAAAATTGGTGTCCAGATTGACAATCTCTTAATTTCTCAGCCAGATAACGGGGAACAGGCTCTTGAAATCTGTGAAACCCTTGTTCGTTCCAATGCTGTTGACCTGATTGTTGTTGACTCCGTTGCCGCGCTTACTCCAAAAGCTGAAATTGATGGTGATATGGGAGACGCCCAGATGGGCCTACAAGCACGTCTTATGTCTCAGGCCATGCGTAAACTTACAGCCATTATTTCAAAATCCAAAGCTACCGTTATCTTTATCAACCAGATTCGCATGAAACTTGGTGTAATGTTCGGTAACCCAGAAACTACCACCGGTGGTAACGCACTTAAGTTCTATGCTTCGGTTCGTGTCGATATTCGCCGCATTGGTCAAATCAAAAATGGTGAAGATATAATTGGTAACCGCACTAAAATCAAGGTAGTCAAAAATAAGATTGCTGCACCGTTCCGTACTGCTGAATTCGACATTATGTATAATGAAGGAATTTCAAAAACTGGTGATGTGCTTGATCTCGCTGTTCAGTATGGCGTTCTCGATAAAGCCGGTGCTTTTCTGAAGTATAATGGTGAGACTATCGGTCAGGGACGTGAAGCTGTTAAACGTCTCTTTAAAGAGAATCCTGAGCTCTTTGCTGAAATCGAAGAAAAAGTTCGTGCCAAAGCTGAGGAAGGCCAAAAATAATCTTGACTAAAAAATATGCCAACTGTTACTAGTTTGCGTGTTGCCATTCGTGATGTCCATCGTGTCAATGTTTTTATTGATGGTAAGTTTAGTTTTTCATTAACTCTCACTGAGCTTTCTGATTCAAAACTTCATCAAGGTCAGGTTTTGACCGAAGCCGAAATTGAAAAATTACGTAATCTTTCTGGACTTGGCAAACTCTATCAAAGTACTCTTGAGTATTGTTTTTCGCGCCCTCATTCCAAAAAAGAGATTATTGATTATCTCAAGCGTAAAAAAGTTCGTCGTGATTTGGATTGGAAGCGCTTTGAGGAACACCAAATCAAACTGCAGAACGATACCGAATATGCTTCTAAAGTCAAAGAGATTCGCCAACACGCCAAAGAGCAAAATCGGAAAATTCGTGAAATTGATTTTACGGAAAATAATACTTATGAATATCGCGGTTCTAAGAGGACTAATCTCCCCACAAAACCAGCCGATCGTATCAGTGTAGAGATGATCCAGGAAGTTGTTTCACGTCTTGAATCTCAAAACTACATCAATGATCAGGAATTTGCTCGCTATTTTGTCGAAAATCGCCATCAAAATAAGGGGATCAGCACAAAACGTCTTATTCAGGAGTTGAAAACTAAGGGAATTAGTGACGAAAATATTGAGCATGCCATGTTTAATAGTGAAACTGGTAGTTTTCTTAGAGATGAAGAAGCTGAACTTGAAAAAATGATCAAAAAACAACTCAGAAAAACTTCGGACCGCCAAAAAATCATCGCTTACCTTGCGCGTCAAGGTTTTTCATATGATTTAATCAAAAGTAAACTTGATCAATTTCTTAATTCTGGAGACGAACATTTCTAAATAAATCCTTCTTATTTACGAATAGAAGTATTATTCCCTCGCGCAATATATTTCCCGTCCTTAAATGGATTCACGAAATTAGGTACAAAATCCAAAGTTCCTGACTTTTTCATAATTGTACTTTCTTCGCTTTTGACAATAATTTCGTTATCGTTGATCTCATGTATCTCCGAACGACCAATCACTAATTCCGGATCAATCAGTGCTTTATAGATAGGCCTCTTAATAATCAGTTGCATAATCTGAAAACCATCAGTCGTCACCATAAAATCTTCCACCCGGCCTAGCATTGTTTTCTTTTTGGTAACCACTTTCATGTTTTCCAGGGTAAAACCAAGTTCAATAGTTTCTTTTAGCTTTATTACGTCATTTTGTTCGATAAATTCTTCATCCGAATCCACAATCATACCCATTTTAGAAAATTCTCGCACACTAGTTACATCCAAAAATAAGTGTTGTTTTGATGATGCTGCACTAATCTCAAAGGCGACTATCTTCAAAAAATTAGGATCAACCACCAAAGCTTTCACTTCCGCAATTCTAGAAGCCGTATGTAAACTCAGAATAGGATAATTTAAAAGTTTTGAGCCTTCGATTAACATAAGCTAATTATATCATATCACTATAAAACGCCAAGAATTCCACGTAACGCGTATTCGGTGTCTTCGTGATTTCGTACTGTGATTGTCTCAATCCCCATTTCAAGTACTGGATAATCATTGCCACCTGGTTGCGTCATGTCTCCAAAATATAGAATATCCTCACGAAGAACCCCCAGCTCTTCCATCAAATGTGTCATTCCAAAGGCCTTATTCATACCAGGCTTTACTGCATTAATACTAGTAGTTCCGCCAATCTCAAACATAAAATTTGGAGCCAGTTCTTTAGCTCTTGCCACGATTTTCTCACGTTTCCTACAATCTGGATCCCAGGCATATTTTTCTTCCGTACCAGCCATCTGCCCTAATGCCGAAAAGGTTACTTGTGATAAACGGTTTTCAATAATTTCATCTCCAGGTTTTAATTTATCACCCTCCCAGAATCCAAGTTCTTTAGCTGCTTGCTCAATCGCCCTCAAAATCAAACTAATTTCTTCATCATTTAATGGATAGTTATAGATTAACTCCCAATTTTTTGGATCATATTTACTACCATCGTTACCGTTTGCAAACGGCGAGTATTTATAATATTGCGTACCTTGAGCCACAAACAGATGCAGATGCTGAAGTTGTGCTGGAGTTACTTCGGCTACCTCAACCAATCGATCGACAATCTGAATTAAAAATTGATCGAACTTTTGTCCAGAAATTGGGCAAATCTCAAAATTATTCAAACATTCCGTCAGTAGCACCGCAATCTCCTCTGGGATCGGTGTTTTTGCGATATTTAAAGTTTGATCAATGTCAAATGCGAGAACTTTTTTCATTTTTACTCCTTTAATGTCATCATAACCGACAAAAAACCAAAAGTAAATCTAAAAATGCTATAATAAACTTATGAAAACATACGTGATGGGCAACTGGAAAATGAATTTAACAGTCGGAGATTCTTCAATTTACCTTCAACGACTTCTTAAAAAGATTAAACCTTCGCGCGGTCTTGAAATTATTATCGCTCCAAGTGCCATCTCTCTTGCCTCTTTATCTCTTCAGCTTGAACGTAACAAGTCCAAGATCAAATTAGCCGCCCAAAACTTTTATCAAAAAGATTTTGGGGCTTATACCGGCGAGATCTCAATTGCTCAGCTTCGCGGTGTCGTTTCTTATGCCCTAGTCGGCCATTCCGAACGTCGTTTTATTTTTGGCGAAACCAATAAAGATATCAGTCAAAAAGTTGCCGCCGCGATCCGTAGTGGCATCACTCCCGTGCTCTGTATTGGTGAAACCGAAAATCAGCGCAATTTCGGCGAAACCAAGGATGTTCTAAGAGACGAATTGCTTGGTGGTTTATCCGAAATTGACACTGAAGATGTTAAAAAATGCCTCATCGCCTACGAGCCAGTCTGGGCTATTTCCAGCACCAAACAAGCTCGCCCGGCCACCCCTGATGAAATTGCCATCTCTATTCAATTGATTGAAGAACAGCTCGTTGACATCTATGGGCAGGAAACTGCAGGGCAGATTCCGCTCCTCTATGGGGGGAGTGTTAATCCGAATAACGCCGGTGCTTATCTTACTATCCCCGGTATTAACGGTGTTCTTGTCGGCGAATCTAGTCTAATTTCCGACAATTTTAATGAGATTATTGAAACTGCTAAGCGTGTTCGTGAATAAACTTAAGCCATTTGTGAAAAATATTAAAAATCGAGTATAATATATAAGAATATAGATAAAAACTTATGCAAGACGAATCAAGAACTCCAATCAAGATTTCACAGCCAAGGTCGGCACAGTCAAGAATGACAAAATCTCCAGCTTCTTACAGACGCATGGATTTTGCGCCCGTCCGTACTGCCTCTCGCTCTGCTTCTGCACTCCCTACTGATCGTGATCTTGAGCGTCATCGTATTGCTAAACAAGAAATGCAACGTCGTGAAGCAATTAGGCAACAGATTGAGGAACAAAATCGTCTTAAAAGTCTTAACCAGCGCCGTATTGAAGCTGCCAGACAAGAGCTTTCTGAATATCAGGCTGCCGAAGAACAGAGAAACCGTGTTCTTGAAGCTGAACGTCAGCGGGCTATTGAATCACAAAAAATCGCGCAAAGAGAAGCCGTAGAACAGATGGCAGCTCGCCGTAAGGCCATAGAGCAGGAAGCTCGTCGTCGTCAGATTGAAGAGAAAAATCGTAAACTTCGCGCTATGCAAGAAATGCAGCGTCAAAAAGAAGCTTCAAAAATCAATATCTCTCGTCGTATTTCTGTTGCTCCTATTCAAACTTCTCCGTTTAGGAAAAATGCTGAGCCCGCAGTTACTACTCCACTCCATTCTACAAAAATCCAACCTAAAGCCATCCCCCTAGTAGCGGAATCACAGGTAAAACCCACACTTCGTTCTGCTGGAGATACCAGAGTTCTGCCAGCTTCACGCATCCAGGTGGTCGCCTCCCCAAATCGTAAACTTTTTGGTCGTATTCGACCTGCCGGCCCCTCTCGCCAGATCCCTCAAGATGATCAAGATCCATTAGTACAGGCTTCTCTTAACTCACGTACTAACTCAGTCACTTCAGAGAATGACCTAGAGGGGCTTCTCTATGACGCTTTTGAGGATTCTACTGCTGATAGTCCTGAGAAATTATCGAAAAAAACTCACAATCAAAAACAAATTTCCGAATCTGTTCAGGATACTTCCGAAAATAACATGAATTATATCTTAGGCGGTCGTTCTCCCTTTATTAATACTGATAAAATTGTTAAGCGTCCTCTTTCCGATTCTCGTAAGGATAATTCTAAGACCAGCGCTTCTTTTGATGCCTCTTCGATGCTAAAGAACAGCGAAGAGTCCCCCTCGGCTTCTAAAACTCGCAAAAATGTTTATGCCAAACGTGAAAATATCAAAAAGACGGTCAAAAAAGGTACCATGATCGTTGAAGATCGCCCCAAAGGCGTCGGTATTTCGCTCGCCATTGCTATTACCTTTATGATTATCCTCGGCACCGTTGTTGGTGCCCTAGTCTATTTTGCTTTCTTTCAATAAATGCTTTTAGCGGTTCGATTATCATGATTCATATTTTTTAATCGATCTATAAGATCTATAATTATCCAAAACAAAAAACACCCCTAAAAGGTGTCTTACAGATTCTATTTCAATCTAGATCTCTGGTGCGAGTGGAGAGAATCGAACTCTCGTCCCAAGTTTGGAAAACTTGTATACTAACCGTTGTACTACACTCGCAAAATTTCACAATTAATTTTATTCCAACCACGTCTACTTGTCAAAAGATAAAAATTGAATTCTAAATTTAAATTCTAAATTCAATAATAAAACATGGGGTGGGAAATCGGAATTGAACCGACGACCTTCTGGACCACAATCAGACGCTCTAACCAACTGAGCTATTCCCACCAAACTGTAAAAATTCGCTAGACTATAGATCCAGCACAGCTATTATACCAGATCTAAAATCGCCTTTCAAGGAGATCTACTGTTAATTTCTTGACGAATTGAAGCCTACTAATGATCTCAAGTCCTATTTTCCGTCAGCTCCAAAGTTCATCCCAAAATCTGGTTTGAAACTTTTTGCGATGCTACTTCCGCCGTATCCGCTTCTCCCACGCGATCCGCTCCCGCCATATCGACCGTTTTGCTCTGAATCAGTTCCATTTCCACCATAACTCCCCTCATATCCCCTACTATATCCACCCCCACCCCCGATAATACCTCCATCTCGCGATTGCCTTTGACTAAAATTTTGCTTAGCAGCTGCGGTATAATCCCGATAGCTAGTCATTCCAGCAGATCCATTTGCCATTCCTTCTCGTGAAGTTGCTCCCTGCACCGCTTCTTGTCTTCGTACCAAATCTTCATGGTATCGATATCCTCCGGTCTCTCCAGTATTTTTCGTACCAGTGTCCATAGAACGCCCAGTACCCCCCTCTCCAAGCCGTCTCTCGCTCCCATCGGCAGACTGCGCGCCATTATTCCCTAGAATATCCCCAGTCGTCGTGCGTTCACGGTCAAACATCCCTCTAGTTCGCTCTCGTGTGATCGAAATCTGGGAATTTAATCCCGCATTTTCATAACCTCGCACAAAACGACGACTCTCATTCAGGTCTTGTCGCTCCGCCACTGTTTTTCCCAAAGAAGCCGCTCCGATTTTTCCCGAATTTTGTGCATCAGCATAGCCAGAAGAATGAAAAAACTCATCGCGATTATTGTCTCGCAACGAAAAAGATCGCGCGAGCTCTTGGTCATTTAATGCAAAGTCGTATCCCATATCTTTATCTTATCATAACCATAAAGAAAAATCTTCAAATCATTGCTCTTGACAAGTCCAAATTGCCAGAGGTATAAACCATAATATGCTATTGACAAAAAGCTTATATTATAGTATTATAATCACGTCTACTAAATAGTTTGGTAGAAGTTCTTATATAAAGAGTTTAGGATATTTTTGGGCGCAACAGCGCCAGAAAGGGGGCAATATGTCCAAGAAAATTATAAAAGAAGATACTACCTGGGGAGAAATCCTCGGCAGTTTGAAAAAGAACGTATTTGGCTTCAATGAAGACCTCGATGACGAGGACTTCGAAGAGGTTGAGGAGCTTAAAGCTCCAAAACCAAAGAAACCAACCCAGAAAGGTGACCACCTTGTTGAGGAAGATAATAAGCCGGCTCAGGCCGCAACTCAGAATCCTCCTGAGGGTTCCGAAGAGGCGGAGTCTGAGGCCTTGGCGGCTTACAGTGGTTCACTGCAGGCCGGTCAGGATCTTGACCGATTCTTCCATACCGGAGTAGCGTCTGATCGCTTGCTTCAACTTCTGGAAGAAGGGTTCGCCAAGAATCCCGATTTGATGAGCCGCACGGCTAATGACCTTGCCGACCGCGGCGCTGAGGAGCTAGTGCATCCTGGCTACCTCGTGTCTTATGAAGGAATGGACTCAATGTTTGTTTCGCAAGAAAAAGTATTGAACTTCATTTTGGCAAGACCAGGAGCTGTAGTCAAAGAGTCGATCTTCGTCTCAAAGGTAAAAGATGGCAATACCATTTCTACCCGTGAAGCAACCGAAGAGGAAAAGAAGCTCTTTAATGAGCAGAAATCCTCTAAAGACAACTCGGACCAGGCTCAGTAACTTCTTTTTATCTCTTTTATCCCCCTCGCTTTGAGGGGGATTTTTCACGCCAAAAACTCCATAAAACCTCAACCCACCGCTGTATTTTTACTCATTTTTACCACCTCTTTTCACGCAACTTGCAAACATAAGCATTTTTATTGTATAACCATTGACATTTTATAGAATATATAGTATAATCACAGCAGTCTGAGGAACGGCTTAACCCCCGTTACCAATAATGACGACCATTAAAAACCGAATCATCCCAGGTTCAAACACGAACCTGTTTATATAGATGTAACTGACGCCTAGGCGCCTCAACCTGTTTTAGGGAGGCGTCGTGTCCTCCTTAAAATCCAACCGCACAAAGCGGAAGATCCCAAGGAGGGAATATGAACAATATATTTTTTTTATTTGTTTACATGATCGTTGGCTTATTTGCAGCCAGACAGCTGCAGGTAGGCCTTTTCAGAAATGCCAGAGAGAGTGGAGCTAAAGCAGCCCCGCTCAGGAGCAAGAAGTTTCATAGACTCATAATAGTTATGGTCTTCTTGTTTACTGGCCTACCATATCTGGCTGCCAGGTTTATTCCTGGTAGCCAGTGGTTCTCGGCGGTAGTGTATTGTGTCGGGATTACTATCCTAACATATATATTAGCCATTTCGCCCAGTCAGCCACAACTCGGCTGGTCGATGGTGAGCTATGCAGCTGTAACTGCTCTCAGCAGTTATTTTGCATACTCACCAGCAAGACTTGGATTTTCCAGTCTTGTTTTGGCGGTTATCGCTTGCTGTCTTCTCATCGTTGGAATATTGCATTTCCTTCGAGGGAAGGCAGTTGAAGATGAATATGAAGATGAAGATGAAGATATAGAAACTGCAGCTAATAGCGCCATGCTTGAAGCTGCAAAAGCAGTCATCACTCCTTCGAGAGTTTTGACTGTGGTCCTTATCGTTGTTTGCCTGGCTGCTGGCAGATTTTTGCTTAAGCAGTTAGGCATTATGTAGAAATCTCCCTTAGAGGGGAAAGGAGAGAAAAATGAATAAAAAAAGAAAGGGCGTCAGCCCGTTAAACAAAATTTTGATAGCCATGGCAGTGATCATGGCTGTCATGGGCATAGTAGTATGGGCGAAAAATACTTATTTCGTTCAAAATACTAGGGAAGCGATCGCTTCCGACAGCCTCACCGAGGAAGAGTTGAACCAGGCCAAGGCCGACCTCACCGTCGACCTCGACTCAGAGATTCTTCAGGCTGCATTTCCGAACGTCAGCAGAGAATTTTTGAGGAGCAGTATGCCTAGCGAAAATAGGGCTAGGGTAGCTGCAGCCGGCTTTAGTTCTGCCATCACCTACCCTTTTTCTGGCGCCAGCCAGAAAGATGATCAATCCTATTCGGACGAAGTCATCAGGAGTTGGTGGGAGACAGAACTTACAGAAGAGTTGCTCCGCAACCCGGTCTATGGTGTTGCAGTGGCGAGAGCCCTCTCAGAATCTAAATTTTCTGACGGCTCTACTCTTCTTGACCTCAACCCCTGGATTGGCGAATTCGTACAAAAGTATGATGCAGCCTTCCAGGATGGTGGCCTTGGTAACGGCTATTTCCTTACCAAGGAAACCGCAGACGGACCTATCCTTGTAACAGAAGAATATAGGAAGTATGCGGTAGGAACCAGATGGCTCCTTGACCGTTTCATTATTAAAGGCGTAAGCAGACTTTATGCTGAGAAGCATTGGGGCTTACGTCCTGCCAATGACCTGCAACCAAGCA